>SAMEA3663208__coassemble_56_pt1 | contig 82038 bp, 53 predicted proteins | sample SAMEA3663208__metabat2_low_PE_010 | metagenome-assembled genome bin SAMEA3663208 (sample SAMEA3663208) | pig gut metagenome | biome: pig gut; feature: pig-associated habitat; material: faeces | place: China | collected 2013
TCTTTATCTCTGTGGTTTAAATAAAACCCTTATACATTGGGAATTATCACTTCAGGAAGTTGAGTATTTTATTCGATATTATCTATATCCTCCTCCCCCGACTTTAAAGGTAATTACCTCCCCTCTCTCTTGGAGAGGGGCCGGGGGTGAGGCTTTTAATAGTCTCTCTGCATATCCGCTATCTTCTGCTGCAGCTTCCTTACCTGCTCTTCCTGCAATACGCGCTTGTACTCGATGGGCACTACCTGGATGAAGTCCTCCACGTAGCGGTTCCAGTCGTCGAGCATGGTGCGGGCGAGCTTAGAGCCTGTGTAGAGATAGTGCTGGCGGATAAGCTCATGCAGTTCCTTGCGGAAGCGGCTGTCCTCAACGAGGTTGATTTCCACCATATCCATATTACAGAAGTAGTCGAAGTTGTGGTTCTTGTCCCATACATAGGCCACACCACCCGACATACCTGCGGCAAAGTTGCGTCCCGTCTCTCCGAGCACAACCACACGACCGCCTGTCATATATTCGCAGCAGTGGTCGCCGGCACCCTCGATGACTGCGATGGCTCCCGAGTTGCGCACTCCGAATCTCTCGCCCACCTTACCGTTCACGTAAAGCTCTCCGCTGGTGGCTCCATAAAGTCCGGTGTTTCCGGCAATGATATTGTCCTCAGCGGCGAAGTTGCTGCGTGTGGGAGGAAGGATTGAGATGCGGCCTCCACTTAGTCCCTTGCCGAAGTAGTCGTTTGCCTCTCCTTCGAGTTTGAAGTTCACACCGCCCACAAGGAAAGCACCAAAACTCTGCCCTGCCGAACCCTTGAACTTGATGTTGATGGTATTCTCTGGCAATGCTGCCTCACCGTATTTAGAGGCAATCAAGCCGCTGAGCATCGTACCGCAGGCACGGTCGGTGTTCTTGATGGCATAGTCGAGGTTCACCTCTTCCTGACGCTCTATTGCCGGCTGCGAGGCACGGATAATCTGCTGGTCGAGCACGTTGTCGAGTTCATGACGCTGATCGACAGTGTGATACAGCGAGCAGCTATTAACTTCCTTGTTCAACAGACGGCGGAAGTCGAGCGTGGCTGTCTTTCTGTCCTTTGCCTCTTTCTTGAGGATAAGCTCAGTATGTCCCACGATGTCCTCGAGTTTTGTGTATCCCATCTCGGCAAGATACTCGCGCACTTCCTGGGCGAGGAACGTGAAGTAGTTGACGAGATACTCATATTTTCCGATGAAGTGGGCGCGCAGTTTGGGATCCTGTGTCGTCACGCCAAGCGGACAGGTGTTGAGGTTACATTTGCGCATCATCACACATCCGAGCACGATGAGCGTCAGGGTGCCGAATCCGAACTCCTCGGCTCCAAGCAATGCCATGAGGATGATGTCGCGACCGGTCTTCAACTGACCGTCAACCTGCACTCTCACCTGACCTCTCAATCCGTTCTTCACGAGAGTCTGCTGGGTCTCTGAGAGTCCTATCTCAGGCGATATACCGGCGAATCGCATACTCGACGCAGGACTTGCTCCCGTACCGCCCTCGGCTCCCGAGATGACGATGAGGTCAGCCTTTGCCTTGGCCACACCGGCGGCGATTGTTCCCACTCCGCTCTCAGCCACGAGTTTCACGCTGACTGCTGCCTTCGGATTGACATTCTTCAGGTCGAAGATAAGCTGTGCGAGGTCCTCGATGGAGTAGATGTCGTGATGAGGCGGAGGCGAGATGAGCGAGATGCCCGGAATGGAGTGGCGGGTCTTGGCGATAATCTCGTTAACCTTGAATCCCGGCAACTGTCCGCCTTCTCCCGGCTTGGCTCCCTGAGCCACCTTAATCTGTATTTCTTCTGCATTCACGAGGTATTCGGTGGTCACGCCGAATCGTCCTGATGCAATCTGCTTTGTCTTTGAAGAGAGTGATATACCGTCAACCTCAGAGTGGAAGCGCTCGTTGTCCTCACCTCCCTCACCGGTGTTGCTGCGTGCGCCCAACTTGTTCATTGCGAGACAGATGGCCTCGTGGGCTTCCTTTGACAGCGCACCGAAACTCATGGCTCCTGCCACGAAGTGCTTTACGATGCTCTCCACTGGCTCAACCTTGTCGATGGAGATAGGATTCTTCTTGAAGTCGAGGAAGTCACGCAGGAAGATTGGCGCGTCCTTGTCATCCACGAGCTTCGAGAATTCCTTGAACTTCTGATAGTTGCCAGTGCGTGTTGCCAACTGCAGTGTTGCGATGGTTTCGGGATTCCATGCGTGCTTGATTCCGTCCTTGCGGTAGTGGAACTGACCGAGGTTGGGCAGGAAGTCAACGTTGGTATTCTTCGAGAAAGCTTCGTCGTGCAGACGGATGGCATCGCGTGCGATAATCTCCAATCCGATACCGCCGACGGTAGATACTCCCGTGCCGAAGTAGTTCTTCAACAGGCTCTCCGACAATCCGATGCTCTCGAATATCTTCGCTCCACGATATGAACGGATGGTGGAAATACCCATCTTTGCCATAATCTTGAAGAGTCCCTTCTTCACTGCCTTTATATAGTTTGCCTCTGCCGTGGCATAGTCTTCCTGTATCTTATGACGTTTTACGAGGTCGTCGAGGATGGCGAAGGTCATGTATGGGCATATCGCCGACGCTCCATAGCCGAGCAGCAGGGCTGCGTGCATGGTTTCGCGTATCTCACCGCTCTCAACGATAAGTGCCGTCTGTACTCGCTTTCCTACCGAAATCAAGTAGTGATGCACTGCCGACACTGCCAATAGCGACGGTATTGCTGCGTGTGTCTCATCCACGTCGCGGTCGCAGAGGATGATATAGTTATATCCCTCGTCCACGCTCTTCTCGGCGTCCTTGCAGAGCTGGTCGAGAGCGTCGCGCAGTCCTTCCTCGCCTTTCTCACATTCGAAGAGGATGGGCAGCTTGATGGTGTTGAATCCCTTATAGCGGATGTTGCAGAGGATGTCCAACTGGGTGTTGTTGAGGATAGGATGCGGCAGGCGCACCATCTTGCAGTTGGTCTCGTCGGGCGAGAGAATGCCTGTGCCCACACGTCCGATATACTCGGTGAGCGACATAACGAGTTCCTCGCGGATGGAGTCGATGGCGGGGTTTGTCACCTGTGCAAACTGCTGGCGGAAGTAGTTGAAGAATATCTGCGGCTTGTCGCTCAGCACGGCGAGCGGTGTGTCGTTACCCATGGCGGCTGTAGGTTCCTGACCATTTGTTGCCATCGGCACGATTGTGCCATCCACGTCTTCCTCGCCGAATCCGAACATTATCTCATGACGCACGAGGTCTTTCACACTGTTATCCACCTTACGTCCGCTCTTGAGTTTCTCAAGCTGTATGCGGTTGGTGGAGAGCCACTGGCGGTAGGGATGGGCGGCGGCGAGACGCTCCTTGATTTCGCCGTCGTAGTATATCTTGCCCTCCTGGGTGTCGATGAGCAGTATCTTTCCCGGTTGCAGGCGTCCCTTCTCGGCTATCTCCGTGGGGTCGAAGTCCATCACTCCCACCTCACTTGCCACAACCATCATGTCGTTCTTGGTGATGGTGTAGCGTGCGGGACGCAGACCGTTGCGGTCGAGCATACCTCCCGCATAGCGTCCGTCGCTGAAGAGCAGGGCTGCAGGTCCGTCCCACGGCTCCATAAGTATTGAGTGGTATTCATAGAATGCCTTCAAGTCCTCGGAAATCGGGTTCTTGTCGTTGAAGCTCTCGGGCACCATCACACTCATGGCGTGGGGCAGAGAAAGACCGCTCATCACGAAGAACTCGAACACGTTGTCCAAGGATGCCGAATCCGACATTCCCGGCTGAACGATGGGCGAAATCTGGCGAATGTCGCCCAATGCCTGGGAGTTCAACACGCTCTCGCGTGCCTGCATCCATCCGCGGTTACCTCTGATGGTGTTTATCTCACCGTTATGCGCCAGGAGGCGGAAAGGCTGGGCAAGGCTCCATGTGGGGAATGTGTTTGTGGAGAAGCGGCTGTGCACGAGAGCAAGACCGCTGGTGAAGTAGTTGTTGGTCAGGTCGGGGTAATACTGCCTTACTTGCTGACTTGTCAACATACCCTTGTATATGATGTTTTTCGACGAGAGCGAACAGATATAAAAGTCCTTGTCCTTCACCCGTTTCTCTATCTTCTTTCTTATTATATATAAGGTACGCTCGAAAACGGGCACCTTGTCGTCGCTCACTCCAGTGACGAACACCTGCTTGATGGCAGGCTCATTGGCAGCTGCCGATTCACCAAGACAATCATGATTGGTGGGCACATTGCGCAGGTGCATAAGCGAGAGTCCCTCACGCTCAATCTCCTCTATCATTATAGATAGTATGTCGCTCTGCCTGGCTTCGTCCTTGGGAAGGAAAACGAGTCCCGTACCGTATTTTCCCTTCTCCGGCACAGGAATACCCTGAAGCAAAATAAACTCGTGGGGTATCTGAAGCATGATACCCGCACCATCTCCTGTACGACCGTCTGCGCCCTCAGCACCTCTGTGGCGCATGTTTTCAAGCACCTTCAGCGCATTATCCACAAGGTCGTGGCTTTTGTTACCGTGGATGTTAACCACCATGCCGACTCCACACGCGTCGTGTTCGTATTCGGCATTATACAATCCATTTGCCATAATATGTTGCATTAAGTTTGAAAATTACTTTAATAACTTACAATTTGCGTGCAAAATTACTGCTTTTCTGTCAATCCGACAAATCTTACGCTATAATAAAACCAAGAAATTTATCTAATATTACATTTTATCACAAATTTAGGCATTTTACTTTAATTCTGTTATCATATCGCCACCAACAATTATCATTTGTTTCAACCGAATTTACATACCGGTTACTAAAATCCACTTGGACAGTTGGGAGTACGGGCGCAGCAGCCCTGAACCATTGGACTGTTTGGGCGCAGCAGCCCTGAAAGGGCGACATAGATTAGCACAGGGTGCTAACCCTGTGTATAATACGTTCTCTCTCCTCCCCCTCCATCCCGCATTTGGCGGGATGGAGGGGGAAAAATATCGACCTGTATGGTTGGAAGTTCGGGCTGAAAGCCCAAAAGCGCATAGCCCAGGGCAGTGCCCTGGGTTTGTGATGTTATTGCGATAAAACGCCCTGAAAGGGCAAAAGCGTTATTCACTGCTGCGATTACGCTTTTGCCCTTTCAGGGCGTTCCCGCTTCCTCTGCATACAAACCCAGGGTGTCGCTTCGCTCTGCCCTGGGCTATGTGCTCCTTGCCCTTTCAGGGCGTTCCTTTCAACCGTACAGGTCGAAAAATATAGTAAAAATGATAGGGTTTTTGCTCTGTTCTATGTTATGCCGTCCTTTTATGGCTATAGCTACGGAAGTAAAAAAACAGTCGCCAACACGTCTGCCATACAGAGATAACCCACTCATATACAGAGATATAAACCACTTCAAACAAGTTGAACACCCAATCCATTCCAGTCTTAAGCGTTTCAGTGTTTCAGTGTTTCAGTTAGTTTTGCGATGTTGCATTTATAAGAAAAAAATTTATTTATATATATAAATATATATATAAATAAACATCTATTTTAGTTTTTGCATGGTTACATTTTTAACTGAAACACTGAAACGCTGAAACGCTCGCAGCTCCAGTGTCCCTCCACTGTGACTCCACTGTGACTCCAGTGTTCCTCCAGCGCAACACTGGATATCTACTGGAGCTACATACCAGTTACAATGGAGCTATAGACTTGAAACTTAAAAATAATAAGAAAAAAAAATGCAAAATGCTTTGTCATGTCACGAATTATATGTAACTTTGCACGCTCAATGAAAGATTGAAGATTGAAAGATTGAAAGATTGTAAAATTTAAATTATTATAGTATTATGTCATACCTATTCTCATCAGAGTCAGTCTCTGAAGGACATCCCGACAAGGTGGCGGACCAGATTTCCGACGCCATCCTAGACCAGTTCCTGGCCTACGACGAAAAGGCACGTGTGGCTTGCGAATCATTCGTGACCACCGGCCAGGTAGTGATAATGGGCGAAGTAAGCTCCAACGTGTATATCGACCTGCAGACCATCGCCCGCAATACAATCAAGCGCATCGGCTATACCAAGGCGGAATACCAGTTTGACGGCAACTCATGCGGAATACTCAGTGCGATACACGAACAGAGCGGCGACATCAACCGCGGCGTGGATAACGGCAACGAGGAAGAACAGGGTGCCGGCGACCAGGGAATGATGTTCGGTTATGCCACCAACGAGACGGAGAACTACATGCCCGTGTCGCTCGACCTCGCCCATCTCATTGTGAAAACCCTCGCCGACATACGCAAGGAGGGCAAAGAGATGACTTACTTGCGTCCCGACTCAAAGAGTCAGGTGACCGTGCAGTACAGCGACGGCGGAGTGCCTGAGCGCATCGACACCATCGTGGTTTCCACTCAGCACGACGAGTTTGACGAGGACGAGAAGATGCTCGCCCGAATCAAGGACGACGTGATCAACATACTCATGCCCCGTGTAAAACAGCAGATAAAGTCGGAGAAGGTGCTTGCGCTCTTCGGCGACGACATCAAATACTACGTCAATCCCACGGGCAAGTTTGTCATCGGAGGTCCCCATGGCGACACTGGTCTCACGGGACGCAAGATTATCGTGGATACCTATGGAGGCAAGGGCGCACACGGAGGAGGCGCATTCAGCGGCAAGGACTCGAGCAAGGTTGACCGCTCGGCTGCCTACGCTGCACGCCACATAGCCAAGAACATGGTGGCAGCGGGCGTGGCCGACGAGATGCTCGTGCAGATAAGCTATGCCATCGGCGTGGCAAAGCCCATGAACATCTACGTGAACACATACGGACGAAGCAACGTCAACATGAGCGACGGCGAGATTGCCGCAAAGATTGAGCAACTCTTCGACCTCAGGCCCAAGGCCATCGAGCGACAGCTGAAACTGCGCCAGCCGATGTACAGCGAGACTGCCGCATACGGCCACATGGGACGCCAACCGCAGACCATCAGCAAGACATTCACCAGCCACTACCACGAGACGAAGACCATCGACGTGGAACTCTTCACATGGGAGAAGCTGGATGCAGTTGACAAGATAAAGGACTGTTTTAAACTATAAATGACAATAAAGGATTCGACTATTGTAGCTACTGGGGAGAACGTGGTGATGCCAGAGACGGTGACCGAACCGGTGAAGACCTTCAAGCCACGCCACCCCTATCAGGTGCTCAGGACTCTGCCCAAGGACGCCACTCCTGCCCAGCAGGACTCTGCCATACAGGCCACCTTCCAACCCAAGGAGGTGAGATACAGCGAGAGGCCTGACACGCTGCACCTGCCTGGCTATGGCAAGGGCAAGAGCGCACTGGAGATAACCCCTCTGCCCAAGTACTACAAGGAGTCGTTCTTTGCGGGAGACTCCCTGTTTCACCCCGAACGCAGTGCGGGAAGATATGGCGTGGCGGGGGAAACAGTGCCTTACACAGTAAGGGGCGACAGCTCCATGTCGCTCATACTGTTCTTGGGATTCATCATAATGGTGATATCGGCATCGGGTTCGCGCAGCTTCATCCTGAAGCAGCTGAAGAGTATCTTCTACGTGCCAAAGAACCTCAGCACGGCTTTCAGTGAGACAAGTTCCGAAATGAGATTCCAGATATTCATGGTGGTGCTCACAAGCCTTCTCTACTCAATCATCTTCCTGTACTATTGCACAAGATACGTGAGCGACACCCTCATCATCGACTCCCACTATCAGCTCACGGCGATATTCCTCGGAATGACGCTTGCCTACTTCATATCCAAGACCATGGTGTCAATGGCAGTGAACTGGGCCTTCTTCGGTATGAAAAAATCATTACAGTGGATAAAGGTTTCCTCCTTCCTCATCACCTCCGAGGGGATGTTGCTATTCCCAGTAGTGCTGCTTTTGTCATTCTTCAATATGAATGTTAAATCAGCTTTAATAAGTGTATTAATTATACTCGTTTTAGTTAAATCTCTCACATTTTTCAAGTCCTATCTTATCTTTTTTCGCCGAAAAGGCTTTTTTCTGCAAAATATTTTGTACTTTTGTGCCCTTGAAATAGTGCCACTTGCCGCTTTTTGGGGGTTCGTGGACATGATGAGTAATTATTTGAAAATAAATTTTTAGGACACCAATGATTAAGAAGATTTTGGTATCACAACCCAAACCCACGAGTGAGAAGTCACCGTATTTTGACATTGCAGAAAAGTTGGAGGTGGAATTCATATTCCGCCCATTCATCAAGGTTGAAGGACTTTCATCCAAGGAATTCCGCCAGCAGAAGGTAAGCTTGCCCGAATACACGGCCATCGTCTTCACGTCAAGACATGCCATCGACAATTTCTTCCTTTTGGCTAAGGAACTGAGGTACAACATCCCCGAGGATTTAAAGTACTTCTGTGTAACTGAAACAATTGCCTTGTACATACAGAAATATGTGCAGTACCGCAAGCGCAAGGTGTTCTTTGGCAACACAGGAAAAATCGTCGATATGCTGCCGTGCATGGCCAAGCACAAGAACGAGAAGTATCTCGTGCCACTGAGCGACGTACACAACGACGACGTGAAGACACTGCTCGACAGCAAGAAGCTCAACCACACGGAGTGCGTGATGTATCGCACGGTGAGCAACGACTTCACGCCGGAAGAGGTGAAGAACTTCGACTACGACATGCTCGTATTCTTCAGTCCTTCAGGTATCGACGCACTGATGAAGAACTTCCCTGACTTCCCCGTCACCCACAAGGATGTGGCTATAGCAACATTCGGCCCTGCCACTGCCAAGGCCGCAAAGGATGCCGGATTGCACCTCGACCTTGAGGCTCCGACGGAGAAATATCCCTCGATGACCGGTGCGCTGCAGCACTATCTCATCATCAACGGTGACGACTGATTCACCTTATTATATTAAAAAAGACAACGATTTACTGTTGGAATCATATTGATATGAATCTCCGTGGCAATACCTTAGGCATGAAGGAGCGCATAAAGAGCAAGAAACAGCTCGAAGCTCTCTTCAGCGGTGGAGGCAGCCATTCAATGGTAGCCTTCCCACTGAGGTTAGTGTATATGACTACTCATGACACCTCCTCTACCGCCCCAATGCTCATGGTATCTGTATCAAAACGACACTTCAAGCACGCGGTGGATCGCAATAGGGCGAAAAGACAGATGAGGGAGGCTTACCGCCTTAACAAGCATATCCTCGCCCCTGCAATGGAAAAAATGAGGGGGAAGACACTGAGCATAGCTTTCATCTGGCTTGCCGATGCGCCCCAACCGACGGAGAAAGTGCAGAAAAGCATGGTGAACCTGCTGACAAGGCTCAGCGAAAAAGAGGGAAGGGAAAGAACTGACGAAAAAGCGGGAGGCAATGTACCGAACGAAAAAGCGGGAGGCGAAGCCACATGCTGAAAATTATATCAAAGGCTTTCACATGGCTCTTGTGTCTGCCAATACTGTTCTATCAGTACTGCATCACCCCATACACTCCCCCATCCTGCCGCTTCACCCCCACCTGCTCGGAATATGCAAGACAGGCATTGGTGAAACACGGTCCCGTCAAGGGCCTCGCCCTCGCGATATGGCGCATCCTGAGATGCAACCCCTGGGGAGGCAGCGGGTATGACCCCGTTCCTTGAAGAATTAAAAAATTAAAATATTAAAATATTAAAGTTGGATGAAAAACTTTATTGAAGAACTGAAATGGCGCGGATTGCTCGCGCAGATAATGCCCGGAACAGAGGAACTGCTCCAGAAGGAAATGGTGACGGCATACTTGGGTACCGACCCTACAGCCGACTCACTCCACATCGGACACCTCTGCGGTATCATGATGCTCAGGCATCTGCAACGTTGCGGCCACAAGCCCATTATCCTTGTAGGCGGCGCAACTGGTATGATTGGCGACCCGTCGGGAAAAAGCCAGGAACGCAATCTCTTGGATGACAAGACTCTATACCACAACCAGGAATGTATCAAGGCTCAGGTGGCCAAGTTCCTCGACTTCGACACCGACGCGCCCAACAAGGCCGAGATGGTGAACAACTACGACTGGATGAAGGACTTCACCTTCCTCGATTTCGCACGCGAGGTGGGTAAGCACATCACCGTCAACTACATGATGGCAAAGGAGAGCGTACAGCAGCGACTCAACGGAACAGCTCGCGACGGTCTCTCATTCACCGAGTTCACCTACCAGCTGCTTCAGGGATATGATTTCCTCTATCTATATAAGAACATGAACTGCAAGCTGCAGTTGGGAGGCAACGACCAGTGGGGCAACATGACCACGGGTACCGAGCTTATCCGCCGCACCTTGGGCAACGATGTGGAGACATACGCCCTCACCTGTCCGCTGATTACCAAGGCCGACGGAAAGAAATTCGGCAAGACCGAAAGCGGTAATATCTGGCTCGACCCGAAGCGCACCACACCTTACAAGTTCTACCAGTTCTGGCTCAATGTCAGCGACGACGACGCAGAGCGCTACATCAAGATATTCACAAGCCTTGAGAAGGAAACCATCGATGCCCTCGTTGAAGAGCACAAGCAGGATCCCGGAAAACGAGTTCTGCAGAAGCGACTGGCTGAGGAGACAACCATCCTCGTACACTCCAAGGAGGCTCTCGACGCTGCCATCGAGGCAAGCGGCATCCTCTTTGGCAAATCCACCAAGGAGAGCCTGCTGAAACTCGACGAGCAGACCTTCCTCGACATCTTCGACGGTGTGCCGCAATACACCATCTCGCGCGATCAGCTCAACCAGCCCGCTGTAGAAATCCTTACACAGGCAGCTCCAGTTTTCGCCAGCAAGGGAGAGATGAGAAAGCTCGTTCAGGGTGGCGGAGTGTCGCTCAACAAGGAGAAACTGTCAGCCTTCGACCGTGTCCTCACAGAGGAAGACCTGATTGACGGAAAGTATCTTTTAGCTCAAAAAGGCAAGAAAAACTACTTCCTTTTGACCGTAAAATAAAAAAAACGCTAAATATCGGTGCAAAAATTTGGTAATGCCAAAAAATTGCATTACCTTTGCACCGGTAATTAGGAAATTGGACCATGGTGTAATGGTAACACTACAGGTTTTGGTTCTGTCATTATGGGTTCGAGTCCCGTTGGTCCAACAACTTAATTTCAACTATTCCACATTCAAAAAAAACAAACTTAAAGTAATTATGAAAACAAATTATGAGATTCGCTATGCGGCTCATCCCGAAGACGCAAAGCAGTATGACACCACGAGAATCCGCCGAGACTTCCTCATTGAAACAGTATTCGCAGCCGACGAGGTGAACATGGTTTATTCCATGTACGACCGTATGGTTGTAGGTGGAGCTATGCCTGTTGCCGAAGAGCTTAAGCTCGAGGCCATCGACCCGCTGAAGGCTGAATACTTCACCACACGCCGCGAAATCGGTATCTTCAACGTGGGTGAGGGTGACGGTATCGTGAAGGTTGGCGACGAGACCTACGAGCTGGCCTTCAAGGAGGCTCTGTATATCGGACGTGGCGACCGCGACGTTGTCTTTGCAAGCAAGGACGGAAGCAAGCCTGCCAAGTTCTATTTCAACAGTACAACCGCCCACAAGGAATATCCCTGCAAGAAGATTACCAAGGCTGATGCCGTTGTGGCTCACATGGGTTCGCTCGAAATGAGCAACGAGCGCAACATCAACAAGATGATTGTCAACCAGGTATTGCCTACTTGCCAGCTGCAGATGGGTATGACAGAGCTTGCCACTGGTAGCGTATGGAACACTATGCCGGCTCACGTCCACAGCCGCCGCATGGAGGCTTATTTCTACTTCGAGGTACCTGAAGACCAGGCTGTTTGCCACTTCATGGGTGAGGTGAACGAGACTCGTCACATCTGGATGAAGGGCGACCAGGCAGTGCTTTCTCCCGAATGGAGCATCCACTCTGCCGCAGCTACTCACAACTACACCTTCATCTGGGGTATGGGAGGCGAAAACCTCGACTACGGCGATCAGGACTTCTCGCTGATTACAGACCTGAAGTAAATAGGAATTAGGAATTAGGAATTGTAAATTCTAAATTGTAAATTCTAAATTACTCGACTTTCGGAAGTAAGGTAGATTGTTGGTAGTTAAGGAGTTAAGGAGTTAAGGAGTTAAGCCAAATGTACATGCGATTAAATGTCTTTGCACTTAAATCCAATGCTCAATACTAATGGCTTAACTCCTTTAACTCCTTAACTCCTTAACTCCCAAAACATTGAGTACATCAGAAACTTGAATAAATTAATGAGATGGATACATTCAGCAAAAGATTCTCACTTGAGGGCAAGGTAGCCCTCGTGACAGGAGCAGCATACGGAATTGGATTCGCCATTGCCGAGGCTTACGCCATGGCAGGTGCAAAGATAGCATTCAACTGCCGCGGTCAGCATCATCTTGACCAGGCTCTCGCCGACTATAAGGCAAAGGGCATCGACGCAAAGGGATATATATGCGACGTGACAAATGAGGATGACGTGAAGAAGATGGTGGCAGACATCGAGAATGAATTGGGCACTATCGACATCCTCGTGAACAACGCCGGTATCATCAAGCGCATACCGATGACTGAAATGTCTGTTGAAGAGTTCCGTCAGGTAATCGACATCGACCTCAACGCTCCCTTCATCATGTCGAAGGCTGTCATCCCCGGAATGATAAAGAAGGGACACGGCAAGATTATCAACATCTGCTCGATGATGAGCGAATTAGGTCGCGAGACAGTGTCAGCATACGCAGCAGCCAAGGGCGGACTTAAGATGCTCACACGCAACATCTGCTCGGAGTTTGGCGAGCACAACATCCAGTGCAACGGTATAGGTCCTGGCTACATTGCCACACCTCAGACAGCTCCTCTGCGCGAACTGCAGGCAGACGGTAGCCGCCATCCGTTCGACAGATTCATTATTTCAAAAACTCCCGCCGCAAGATGGGGAACTCCCGACGACCTTATGGGTCCCGCCGTGTTCCTCGCCTCCGATGCGTCAGACTTTGTCAACGGACACATTCTGTATGTTGACGGTGGTATTTTGGCTTACATCGGCAAGCAACCATAATAATAAAAAAGTGAATAAATAAAAAAAAGAGTGAGAAGCAGAAAGCGTTTCTCACTCTTTTTTATTTACAATTTATCCGGTTTTAATTCAGGGAATCAGCAAGGTCGGCACCAGCCTTGAACTTGATGACCTTCTTTGCGGCAATCTGAATCTTCTCTTTTGTCAGCGGATTGATACCTTCACGGGCAGGACGCTCGCCTACACTGAATGTTCCAAACCCTACGAGCGAAATCTTGTCGCCAGCCTTGAGAGCGTCCTTCAATGCTACGATGGTAGCCTCAAGAGCTTTCTTAGAAGCATCCTTACTCAGGCCTGAACCTGCTGCGATTTTCTCAATTAATTCTGTTTTGTTCATAACTTAATTACTTTTATTAATGATTATAATACTTATGTTCTCAGTTTTTCAGTGCAAATATAGGACAAAGAATTTATAAAAGCAACAAAAAAGCAAAAAAAATCTTGTTTTTATTGTTTTTTTTATCTATTAAGCAGAAATAATGCCGTTTTTGCGGGAATTTTTAGTAATTTTGCGGCCGAAATAGTGATTAAACATAACATAAACAAGAAGAAAAAGAAAAGTAATATGCGCAACATTCCCATAGTGACGAAAAATTTGCTGATTATCAACATCATCGCCTTTCTTGCCACAATGATGCTGGAAGCTGGTGGTGTGGATCTCAACTCCATGCTTGGTCTTCACTTCTTTATGGCAAGTGATTTTCAGGTGTGGCAGTTAGTCACATACATGTTCCTGCACGCCGGATTCACCCACATCCTTTTCAATATGTTTGCCCTGTGGATGTTCGGCGTGGTCATCGAAAATGTATGGGGACCGAAGAAATTCCTATTTTATTACATTTCATGCGGCGTGGGAGCTGGTATAATGCAGGAGATTGCCCAGTTCTTCTCGTTCTACTTCATGATTAAGGGTCAGGACCCGAGCATCGGTATGCTACAGCTTTTCGAGGTGGGACACCAGCTCTCGGGACAACTCAACATGTGGACAACGATAGGTGCTTCGGGAGCTGTGTATTCAATCCTGTTGGCATTCGGTATGATATTCCCCAACGAGCGCATCTTCATCTTCCCTCTGCCAATACCTATCAAGGCTAAGTGGTTTGTGATGATTTACGTGGCTATCGAGCTGTTCTCTGCCGTCGGCACTCCCGGTGACAACGTGGCTCACATGGCTCACCTTGGAGGCATGCTCTTCGGTTTCCTCATGATACGCTATTGGAACAACCATCCCTCGGGCAATGGCTATGGCAGAAGCAAGGGGAGGGAATTCTTCGAGAACCTCAAGCGCAACTTCGACCGCCGCTCAGGTAAATCTGAAAACTCGGGATATTCCAACATGCACGTGCATAAAGGAGGCGCTAAAGAAAGCGACTGGCAATATAACGAGCGCAAGAAAAAGAACCAGGAAGAGGTTGACCGCATACTCGACAAGATTAGGCGCAGCGGATATGACAGCCTTACCAAAGAAGAAAAGCAAACCCTCTTCGACAGTAGCCAAGACAGATGATAAGCCAACTGAAGACATTCACACGCAAGATGATTGCGGGGGCCAATGTGGCTACAATCATCGTGATGCTGCTTGTGGGATTCTCTGACTGGGTGAATCCCGCCACCCATCCCATGCTTGCCCTCGTGGGGCTTGCATTTCCCGTGATGCTTGTCATCAACCTGGGTTTTCTCATCTTCTGGCTGATATTCTGCAAGCGGATGGCGATAATCCCGTTTATGGGTTTCATAATGGCTTACGCACCCGTGCGTACATATATACCATTCAATATGCCACATGACACGCCCATAGGAGCGATAAAGATCATGTCATATAATGTGCATGGCTACAACGGCAGAGGACCGGAGCGTGACCCACAGGCAGCTGAAGATATCATATCATACTTCAAGAAGGCAAAGCCGGACATTCTCTGCCTTCAGGAAGACTGCGGATACACCCAGACTCAAATACAGGAACACATGGACAGCATCTTTCCGTATCACGAAAAGGTGACATTCGGTAAAGAGCACGAATTAAACGGCATCAGCATCTACACCCGATTCCCCATCATCAAAAAGGAGAAGATCCCATACGAATCCAAGGGAAACGGCAGCTGTGCCTTCTTCATCAACGTCAACGGCAAGACGGTGGTAGTGGTGAACAATCACTTCGAAAGCAACTGCCTCACTGCCGACGACAAGAGCAAATACAAGGCCATACTGAAGGGAGACGTGGAAGGAGACTCTGCGAAAACCGGCTCAAGATACATCGCAGGCAAACTGGCAGAAGCAAGTCGCCGGCGTGCGCCCCAAGCGGACGTGGTACACAAGTATGTGGAAAATATAAGCAAGAAATATCCTGTGATAGTGACGGGAGACTTCAACGACAATCCCATCTCATACACGCGAAGAGTGATGGCACAAGGTCTCACCGACTGCTACGTTGAGACCGCTCGAGGCATCGGTTTGTCATATAATCAGAAAGGCTTCTATGTCAGAATCGACAATATTATGTGCTCCGACCACTTCACTCCGTACAATTGTCATGTTGACGACAAAATTCGCGCTTCAGACCATAATCCTATCGTTTGTTGGCTAAAATTTGGATATAAACCTTAAAAAATCAGTCAAAAACAATAAAAAGTGCGAATAAATTTCCATAATTGTAAAAATATCACTATATTTGCACGCTTTAACAAGGCATTGAGTAAGAAATAACAATAAAAATATCAATATAAACAAATGCAAAACAAAGGAATTGTAAAGTTTATCGCACTTATGCTCATGCTGGTGTGTATATTCTACCTCTCCTTCTCATTCGTGACACGCCATTATGAAAATAAGGCTGCCGAACTGGGCGAGGAAGCTGGTCAGGAATATCTCGACTCCATCATGAACGAGAAAGTGTATTTCGGCGCTTACTCATACAAGGAGTGCCGCGAGATGCAAATCGGCCTGGGTCTTGACCTTAAGGGCGGTATGAACGTGATTCTTGAGGTATCGGTGCCCGACGTTATCGCCGTGCTCGCCGACCACAAGACTGATGCTGCTTTCACCAAATCTATGGAGGAAGCCAAGAAGGAAGAGGAAACAAGCCAGAAGGACTTCGTAAGCCTCTTTATCCAGTGTTACAAGAAGAATGCTCCCGGACACCGTCTGGCTGAAGTGTTTGCCACTCAGCAGATGAAGGGCAAGGTGAGCACTCAAAGCTCTGATGCAGAGGTTGAGAACGCCGTGCGCGCTGAAGTGCAGTCGGCTGTTGACAACTCTTTCCTCGTAGTACGTAACCGTATCGACAAGTTCGGTGTCGTTCAGCCTAACATCCAGAAACTGGAAGGACAGAGCGGACGTATCATGGTCGAGATGCCTGGTATCCGTGAGCCGGAGCGTGTGCGCAAGCTCCTTCAGGGAAGCGCAAACCTCGAGTTCTGGGAGACTTACAACAGTCAGGAGATTGTTCCCCTGCTCGCCCAGATCAACCAGAAGTATGCCCTCGGTGCTGAAGCAGATACTGCCGTTGCAGACACAACTGCCACTGGAGCTGCTGAGGAGAAGGCTGCCGTAGAGGAGAAGGCTGCCGAGGAGAAGGCTGACAGTGCCGCTGAAGGCAAGAAGTCGCTTGCTGACGCTATCTCAAAGAAGGATGTCAAGGGCGACAAGGCTGCCGACAAGGATGCCCAGTTGAAGAAGATGAAGGAGCAGAACCCATTGTTCTCTATCTTCCAGCCTTCACAGGGCCAGAGCCTCAGCGTGGTTGGTTATGCCACTGCACGTGACACTGCTGAAGTTGACAAGATTATATATTCAGATATCGCAAAGCGCATCCTGCCTTCCGACGTTAAGCTGTTGTGGAGTGCCAAGGCTGCCGACTTCGACAAGAAGGGCGAAATCTTCGAGCTTCACGCTCTTAAGGTGACTGAGCCATCAGGCCGCGCTCCGTTGGAGGGTGACGTAATCACCAATGCCAAGGACGAGTTCGACCAGTATGGTCACCCATGCGTATCTATGCAGATGAACTCTGACGGTGCCCGCCGTTGGGCACAGCTCACAAAGCAGAACATCGGACGTGCCGTAGCCATCGTGCTCGACGACGCAGTATATAGCGCACCTCGCGTGAACGGTGAGATTGCCGGTGGTAACTCACAGATTACAGGTAACTTCTCTATCGAAGACACCAAGGACCTTGCAAACACTCTTAACTCAGGTAAGATGCCTGCTCCTACACGTATCGTGCAGGAGGAAGTCGTTGGTCCGTCACTCGGTGCCCAGTCAATCCAGCAGGGTGTAATCTCATTCATCGTGGCATTCATCCTCCTGATGGTTTACATGCTTTGCCTCTACGGAGTAATCCCGGGTATGATGGCAAACATCGCACTGTTGTTCAACTTGTTCTTCACACTCGGTATTCTGACCTCATTCCAGGCAGCTTTGACAATGCCGGGTATCGCCGGTATTGTGCTCTCTCTCGGTATGGCTGTGGATGCCAACGTGCTTATCTATGAGCGCACCAAGGAAGAGCTTCGTGCAGGTCTTAACGTGAAGGAGGCAATGAAGAAGGGTTATGCTAATGCCTTCTCGGCCATCTTCGACTCTAACCTTACCTCTATCATCACAGGTGTCATCCTGTATGTATTCGGTACAGGTCCTATCCGTGGATTCGCCACTACATTGATTATTGGTATCGTATGTTCATTCTTCACCGCCGTATATCTCACACGTCTCGTTTATGAGCACCAGATGAAGAAGGACAAGTGGCTGAACCTCTCGTTCTCTACATCATTCTCCAAGAACATGATGCAGAACACACGCTTCAACTTCATGGGCGCGTACAAGCGTACCTTTACTATATGGGGTGTGGCAGCTGTGCTGTTCATCATCAGCTTCGCAGTTCGCGGATTGAGCAAGAGTATCGACTTCACCGGTGGTCGCAACTATGTTGTGAAACTTGAGAAAGCTGTTGAGCCAGAGGAAGTGCGCACTGCACTTGCCGGTGCTTTCGGCGATGCCAACGTGAGCGCAATTGCCCTTGGTACTGACGGCAAGACCATCCGTGTATCTACAAACTACAAGATTGAGTCAAACAATCCTAATGTTGACGACGAGTGTGAGGACATCCTGTTCAAGGCAATGTCTAAGGCAAACCTCGTGACACAGAAGGACGTTAACGCATTCAAGAATCCCGACGTGCGTGCAGGTGGTTCTATCATAAGCAGTACGAAGGTAGGTCCTTCAGTTGCAAAGGACATCACCTACGGAGCTATCATCAGTGTGATATTCGCCCTGATTGCCATCTTCCTGTATATCCTTATCCGTTTCCACAACGTGGCTTACTCGGTAGGTTCTACAGTTGCACTGGCATTGGATACATTGATTGTTATCGGATTCTACTCGGCATTGTGGGGAATTGTTCCGATGTCATTGGAGATTGACCAGACCTTCATCGGTGCCATCCTTACCGTTATCGGTTACTCAATCAACGACAAGGTGGTGGTATTCGACCGTATCCGTGAGAACTTCGGATTGTTCAAGAAGCGCGACCGTCAGGACATCTTCAACGACTCGTTGAACCAGACTCTCGCACGTACCATCAACACCTCTGTAACAACATTGATCGTGTTGCTGTGTATCTTCATCCTCGGTGGTGACAGCATCCGCAGCTTCTCGTTCGCAATGATTCTCGGTGTTGTATTCGGTACACTTTCGTCAATCTTCATTGCCGCTCCTATTGCCTACATCACAATGGGACGTCACATCAAGGCTGACGATGAGGTAGAAGCAGCTCCCGCTAAGGCATAAATTCTAACTCATTATACTTTTTGGGGGTGGTCCGGAGACAAAATCCGAACCACCCCCTTTTTTTTATTTATATATTAATAATTCAAGTTTCTGATGTACTCAATGTTTTGGGAGTTAAGGAGTTAAGGAGTTAAAGGAGTTAAGCCATTAGTATTGAGCATTGGATTTAAGTGCAAAGACATTTAATCGCATGTACATTTGGCTTAACTCCTTAACTCCTTAACTCCTTAACTACCAACAATCTACCTTACTTCCGAAAGTCGAGTTAACAAAAGACTTGTCGATAAGTACTATACAGCTGGTATAATTATAAACACAAAACTGTCATAATAAGCTAAACCTCATGCGTTCTCCTGTTGCGGGATGTGTGAAGTCAAGATAAACGGCATAGAGATGCAGACGGTCGGCGCGTTGTCCGTACAGAGGGTCGCCCTTGATGGGGGAATTTAATCCTAAAGGACTGGCACAATGTACGCGCAACTGATGGGTGCGACCTGTATGGGGAATCAGCAAGAGGATTACTTCTTGATTGATTGATGATTGATTATTGATTACTGATGATTGATTATTGATTACTGATGATTGATTATTGATTACTGATTCCACTCGCCACTCGGTTATGGCACGCTTTCCATTCTCAAAATCCACTATCTGACAAGGACGTTCCATATAATCAGAGGCAAGTGGGAGGTCTATAGTTCCCTTGTCTCCTATATGAAAACGGGTGGTGTCTTTGGGGATGACAATGGCACGGTAGCGTTTTTTCACCGTGCGGTCGAGGAATTGCTTCTGTATATGCTTGTATGTAGCCTCATCCTTGGCCGCAACTATCAAACCGCTTGTGTCCATGTCCAAACGATGGCACAAAAGGATATCGGGATTCTTCTCCTGAAGCAATGACTGTACAGACGTGCGACTGAGCTTTCCGGGAACAGAAAGCATACCCGAAGGTTTATCCACAACAATAATGTAGTCATCCTCATATATCATCTTCAGTTCTCCATGCCCGTAAGTCTGCTGAGGGTCATCCTCAACATTCAATCCTTGCATCATAAAGGAAAGTATAGGCAGGCACCGTCCACGGCAAGCGGGATAGAAGTGAAGATGATGACGAATCTCCTTCTTTGGAGAGTCTCCCCACCAGAATTCGGCAATTCTCACAGGTCGCAAACCATTGAGATAAGCATATTGCAGGAGTTTGGGTGCACAACATTCCCCTGCTCCTGAAGGAGGAAACTTCAAAGGCGTATCACTGAAGATGTCGAGCAGATTACGCTTCTCTCCCTTGGCATTAAGCATGATGAAATGAGAGAACAACCAACGCTGAAGAGCTTGAGAGCGAGACTTGCGCTCCGCCTTCAAACCGCAAATATCACATGTTGTATCTCCGATAACAAGATATTCGCTATCAACACCGTTTTCAGAACAAACACCGCTTTCCCACCTTATTATATTATGGTTAATACGCGAAATCTCCGCCTCCTCACGCTTGAAGTAGCCGTCAGGTTGAAGATAGTCGAACACAGGAGGCACGAAGAAATCATCGTCCTCAAGGATATCTATCTGACCGGAATAAGCTGCGAGATACCCAATTTTGCCATCCTTCTCCACAACCAACACTCCAAACATCTTGCCTTCCTGCAATACGGGAAGCCAATCGGGATGAGCAAGGATATACGATTTTACCCCTTCCACTGCAAGCAAGGAAAGAGAATCCGGCTCATAGCAGAAGGGGTAATTCATCAACTCCGGAGGAGTGATGTCGGTATGCAATATATGAAATGTCATTTATTTCACGTACTCAGCATAATCAGTGAGGTGCATGTCGCCCTTACGGATAAGTGTATCGTGGAATGAGAATGCTGCGGGGAGGTTGTGATGTGTCTGACCGCCCTTGGCAATCTTGAGGTAATCCCACAAAAGCTGCTTATAGTCGGGATGAGCGCAGTTCTCGATGATGCACTGTGCGCGCTGCATAGGACTCTTGCCGCGAAGGTCGGCAACTCCCTGCTCTGTTACAATGACATTGACATCGTGCTCGGTGTGGTCGTGATGACTTACCATAGGCACGATAGAGCTGATGGCACCGTTCTTTGCCACTGAAGGACAGGTGAAGATACTGATGTAGGCATTGCGCTCGAAGTCGCCCGAACCACCGATACCGTTCATCATCTTAGTGCCGGTGATGTGAGTTGAGTTGGCATTGCCATAGATGTCGCACTCAAGGGCGGTGTTGATGGCAATGACACCCAGTCGGCGGATAAGCTCGGGAGAGTTTGAAATCTCGCTCTGGCGCAGTGTGAGGTGATTCTTGAAGTACTCAATGTTATCATACACCTTCATAAGGCTCGGGTTGGTAACGGTGAGCGAGCAGGCAGAAGCCACTTTCACACGTCCGTTGAGCATCATATCCACAACGGCATCCTGAAGCACTTCGGTGAAGATGTTGAAATCAGGAATATTCTTGTCCATGCTCAATGCTGCGAGGATGGCGTTGGCGGTAGTACCTACACCACTCTGCAAGGGCAAGAAGGTGGAAGGAATGATGCCGCGCTTCATGTCGGCAGCAAGGAACTCAGCCACGTTGTTACCAATCTGTGTGGTCACGGGGTCGAGGTCCTTGAATGCACGAGCCTCATCGGGGATATTACATTCAACAACACCTACAATCTTCTTGGCGTCGATTTCCACGTATGGAGTACCGATGCGGTCGTCAACCTTGGTGATTGGAATAGCCTGACGGTAGGGAGGATCCTGCAGCTCATATACGTCATGCAGATACTTTGCGTCGGGGCTATGGAAATGGTTGTGCTCGAGAATCACGTGCTTGGCGATACGGGCGGCAGTAGGACTGATACCACCGGCTGAGGTGAGATAAGCCCTGCATGTGGTCTCACCCTCTTCGAGGTCACACACCTCAAGGATAGCCCAGTCAACCTGTCCCATGAATCCGTATCTCAACTCCTGAGCCATCTGCGAGAGGTGGATGTCGTTGTAGGCAATCTCACCCATGTTCACATGCTTGCGGAAATCAGAGTTGGTAGTGTAGGGAGCACGATAGCGTATAGCCTGTGCGTTGGCAAGGTCACCGTCGGTGCTCTGTCCTGTAGAGGCACCGGTGAAGATGCCTACCTGAAATTCGCGACCAGCCTCATGCTCGGCGAGAGCAATCTTGGCGAGTTCCTTGGTGACAGCCTTTGCTGCACCTGATGGAGTGAATCCGCTGAGAGCGATGTTCTCTCCGTGTTTGATAAGCGCTGCGGCTTCGGCAGCGGTCATACGTCTGTAAGCCATTTTATTCTATTGTTTTTTAAATGGAGTATTATATTTATGGTGCAAAATTACTCAAATTTAAGCACTTGACAAAATTATTTCCTGCTTTTTCTATTATTTAGGGTTAAATTTGGGCTATTTCAACAGTTCTTGCGAGTTTGTCGCTCATATTTCCACTAATTGACCATCCCAAAGCCTCCAATTTACGGGTGGAGAACAGTGAGCGGGTGACACGGTTGTAGCCCTTGCTCTCGGAGTCTTTCGGCAGTTGGATGACAACCCTCCGTCCCGCTGCTGCGGCTATCATCTCAGCCAACTGGCGGATGGTGATATTCGAGTTTATATCAGCTATGTTGTATGCCTCACCCGACTCACCTATTAATAATATATAAAGGAGGGCACGCACGCAGTCAACCACATAACACCACGAGCGAAACTGGCTCCCGTCGCTTTTCATCACAATGTCCTCGCCTCTTAGTACGTTTCGGATAAACTGCGCATATACCCGGTTGTCGGAGGGAGTGAAATGCGGACCGTAGGTATGACATGGACGGGCTATCACCACGTCTGTGCCATATTGTTCCTTATATGCCGCACAGAGCGTTTCGGCAGCTCGTTTGGATGAGGGATAGCATGAGCGTGGCAATACAGGATTTACATAACCGCTGTCAGTCTCCTTAAAGGCTGGACCGTCGGAAGTTTCCTCCGACGCTCCTCCTTCTCCATACACCTCTCCAGTAGAGACATACAGAAAACGGCGCATACCATGTGCCATACCATATTCAATGAGATTGGCAGTGCCGTAGATATTGGATTTTATCACATCTACGGGAGTGGATGCGAATGCTGCGGGGGAGGCATCACTGGCGGCATGGATGATATAATGGAATGGGATGGGGTTGCCCTCAGATAAAGGACTGGATGTTCCCTCCGACAAAGGACGAGAGACATCTGACAAAGGCCGAGAGACATCGTATTTAAAGAAATGAAAATGTGGATTGTCTTTATATTCCGCAAAACGTCTATAAGCCCGCTCCTCGTTTCTGCCGGCGGCATACACGTTGACATCTCCACGAGACATCAGCACTTCCACAAGACACCCACCAATAAGTCCGGTTGCTCCTGTTATAAGCACATTGCACCCTTGGAGTTTCTCCCACGGCAATGTCTCAGTTGCAGCGAAATGAATGTCATTTATGTAATTACTCATATTTTATTTTGGTATCTATCTACGTGTTTTTTGATATTATATTAAACACAAAGACACGAAGAAACAAAGTTCTTTTGTCGTTGACGGAAGATACTATGAGCAGCAAAGCTGCTTTTAACAAAGCCCACAAAGATTTCATCCGCAAGGCTTAGTGGCGACTTTTAAGTCGCTTGTTACCTTTGTATCTAAAAAAAACTTTGTTCCTTTGTGTCTTTGTGTTTTAAATCTATATGCAAAACTTGAATCATTTAATCCACGCTTCCTTCTCCACATGCATCAGAGCCTTAAGTATCTCAAGATCCTCGATAGTAGTAACCTTGATGTTCTTCTCCGACCCAGGGACGATGTGCATCTCCCTGCCTCCAAGTTCCGCCATAAGAGTACACGAGGCTACAGAATTGTTTATACCACGAGCAGCGGCTTCCTCATGGGCGGCGATAAGATTGCGCAGACGGAATGTCTGCGGTGTCTGCGTGCGGATGAGCTTGTCGCGCGGGATGCTTGTGGTTGTGGAAAAACCGTCCTCACTCTCAAGGATTGCCTCGCGGCATTTGATGCCAGTTATGGCATAGCCGTATTTCTGACAGATGGCAATGTTGGATGATATGATGTCCTGCGACAACAACGGACGCACGGCATCATGCACCAACACCAAGTCGTCATCAGCGATTCCCGCCTCCTTCAAGCCATATATACCATTATGTATGGATTCCTGTCCATTACTGCCACCAGGGAATATCCATCTCAACTTAGTCACCATAAACTGATTGGCATACGACTGCAACACCGTCTGCCAACCGTCGAGACATACGACAGCAATGCCGTCGATGTCAGGATGTTTCTGGAAAGCCAACATCGTATGAATGATAATCGGACAGTTATCCACATGCATAAACTGCTTGGGAATATCCTGTCCCATCCTGTTTCCCGACCCTCCAGCTATAATCAATGCGTAGTTCATAATATCCTTAGTCCTAATCCTTTAATTTTTTAATTCTTTAATTTTTTAATTCTTCCAATAGCTTCCTCCCTCGTCTCCTTGCGGTCGAGATTGACGTATGCCCTATGATGCTTCTCCACCCTCTGTTCCTCGGGCGGAAACTGCATATAGTCGTTGAAGAAATGGCGCAGATACTTGTCGTACTCCTGCGGCAGCGGCACTTCGATATCCTCAAACGGAAACATCTTTCCCTCGCCGAGCCATTCCTTCGGGAAAACCTCCTTAAAGCCGTATGAGCCAGTATATACCTGAACATTGCGAGCCTTGTCATAGTCGTAGCGATGACTTATCTCGTCCATCTGTGCTATGAGATGGCGGCGCAATCCACTGCGATTGAAGAAGGCGATTGTCTTGATTACAAACCTTCCCCACTCCTTGGGATCAGTGAGCAACTGCATATATTCTCCAAACGAATTGTGAGTGGATATGGCATTCAGTCGATTGATAATCTTGGTGTATTTCGCCTTCAACTGCTTGGCCTTCTCCACGTCGTCGTCGGTGGCGTCCAAGGGGAAGATATCCACATACAGACCAGTGACACAAGGTATATGTCTGTCCTCAATGAGAGTAGTATTTCTGTTTGAGATTTTTGAGAAATACAGGGGATAGGTAGGGTCGGAATACGGCGTGATGATTTCATAATTGCCGAAATCCTCCTTCCTTGCTATCTGCAGCAGTCGGTCGTAGTCAGGCCTTGGCATGATGACATCAATGTCGTCGTCCCAAGGAATGATACCATGATGACGCACCGCCCCTATTGCCGTACCCGCACAGCAGTAGTATCTGAGCTGATGCCTTTCGCATATCTGCATAAAGGCCTTCAATATATCAAGAATAGTGGCATTCCACCGTTTCTTTACCTTTTTTATGTCCATAACACCTTGTAGTTTATATCCACAATACTGTCAAATGTCTTATTTAGCGTACAAAGTTAGTCTTTTTTTTGTTTTCCACAAAATATTATCCGCCTTTTTTTCCCAATATCAGAATATTATATTAATTTTGCAGCCAAAAACACGCTCAAGACATGGACAACCTGAAAGAAAAGACGGCAAAGGGACTGCTTTGGGGAGCATTAAACAGCAGTACGATGCAGGTGCTGAACCTCGTGTTCGGCATCTTCCTCGCCCGTATGCTCTCGCCCCACGACTATGGTATTGTGGGTGTGCTCGCCATATTCAGCCTTATCGCCGGCAACCTCCAAAGCAGCGGATTCACCCAAGGGCTCACCAACATCAAGCAGCCCACGGCAAACGATTACAACTCCGTATTCTGGTTTAATGTCTCGGTGAGCATAGTCTGCTATGTCGTTCTTTTCTTCTACGCTCCGCTGATAGCGTGGTTTTTCCATTCCGATGAACTGGTTCCCTTGTCGCGGTTTGTATTCTTGGGATTCCTGATTTCCTCGTTTGGAATAACCCGCAATGCCATTATGTTCAAGAAGATAATGGCTCGCGAGAGAGCTATGACTGGATTTATATCTCTCTTGATTTCAGGGGCTTGCGGCATTGTGTTGGCATACAACGGCATGGCATATTGGAGCTTGGCTTGGCAGTCGGTGTTGTTTGTCTTGATACAGAATATATGCCGTTATTATTACACTCGCAAGATGTGGAAACCGTCGCTACGTGTGGATTTCACTCCCATCAAGAAGATGTTCCCCTTCAGCGTGAAGATTCTCATCACCACCATCATCAACACCATCAACAACAATGTGCTGACGTTTATCTTCGGCAATCTCTTCCCGATGAAGACAGTGGGTAATTTCTCGCAGGCGATGAAATGGGACACCATGGCATACACCACCATCTCGGGAACGATAGAACAGGTGGCGCAACCGATACTTGTGGAGATTGCCGACGACAAGGACCGCGAACTACGAGTGTTCCGCAAGATGATGCGCTTCACGGCATTCCTTGTCTTCCCATGTCTCTTCGGTCTTTCGCTTGTGGCTGAGGAGTTTATCCTTGTCACCATCTCCGCCAAATGGATAGACAGTGTACCTCTGCTCCAGATACTCTGTGTGGGCGGAGCCTTCATGCCTTTCTACACTATGTATCAGCATCTTGTGATTTCGGCAGGACGCTCGGACATATACATGTGGTGTAACATCGGACAAATAATACTCCAGATAGCCATCATCATTGCCTTCCACTCCTTCGGAATTGTGACTATGGTGATAGCCTATACCACCTTCACTATAGCATGGCTTGGCGTATGGCATATCTTTGCCAAGCGGCTCATCGGAATAAGATATCGGGATTTGTTCAAGGACATAGCCCCGTTTATGCTTGCCTCGGCAGGAGTGATGGTTGTCACTCATTATCTCACATCCTTATTTTCCATAAGCATCTCTCCGTATATTGCCTCGCCTTATATTCTTCTTCCCCTGAGGGTAGTTATTGCTGCGATATTATATTACGGTGTGATGAAGCTGGCGAGAGTGAAGATTATGGACGAATGTTTTAGCTATATCAAGCGCAAGTAATTCTTTCATTAGAGTTACCAAAATGTCGTTTTCAGTCCCTCTGACCACCTATATTGTTTTTTATTTATTACCCTCATACCATCACCTTTTCTTCTTTTTGCTGATAATCAAATGGTTATACAAAGAAATGAAGGTGAGGGTATGAGGGTAAGGGCTAAAATAGGGGCAAACACTTGCATTCTTCATTTGTTTTTATATCTTTGTAGCGAGTTATTTTAATCATAAAGTATTGTTTATGGAAGAAAAAGACTTGTTTGGTGATATGTGAATATCCATCTCTTCGACAGATACATCGAGGAATATAATGCATGATTGCCAGTTATCGTTAGATCTTTCGATAGTCAGCTTTAGAGCTTTCGATAGTCAGCGTAGGAAATCCAATCAGTTAGAGTTAAGAATTTCATTAGTTGGAGAGTTATTTATTTCCTACGAGGAACATAAGGTTTCCCTGAGAGGAATAAAAAGTGCCACAGTTTGGAACTTTCCGAAACTCAACTGTCGTTTTCCATGTGAACAGGGGACATTTACCATGCGGTACGAGGGACTGTCCCCTGTACCTCGCTGTACCTCTCTCTGTACCTCTCTTCAAAAACTTGAGTTATCAGTAGAATACACATTCTCATAATTGCGCTGCATACTTGCCAATGAGAAATTGTCGGTGGCATACGACATTGCCTTGGAGCCAAGTGCTTTGCGCGACATCGAAGGCAAAAGTGCCTTGAAGATATGAAGATAATCTTCTACGTTGTTGTTCTCTACTTTTAGGGGCCAGTCTTCAGGCAGTGTTTCACCTAATCCGGGGCAGTTATTGATGATGTTGGGAAGTCCTGCCATTGATGCCTCTATTGCCACTATGCTCAGTCCCTCAAACTCGGAGGGCATGAACATATAATCAAAAGATGAGAGATATGACGATAAGCCGAACAACGGGGGATTGATGCTCACATTCTTCTGTCCGTCCAATCTGCTGTGGATGAGTTCAGACAATGAGCCATCGCCGAAGATATGAAAATGATATCTTTCGTCATCCTTCATTCCCTGCAACACCTCAACAAGAGTGGATATTCCCTTCTGACGTTCAAAGCGTCCGGCAAAAATAACGTTTGTCTTTCCCTCTACAAGATGTGGATAAGTCTTGGCTTCTGTCTTCCCTACACCATTATATATAATAGGTGCATCCTCGCCAAAACGATTAAAATAAGACTGCCTCACCGACTGAGATATGGCGATATTGCTCTTATGCGATATGAAGAAACGCTCACATATATTACCGATGAAGGATTGACCTGTCCAAAGCACATTGTTATGTATAGTCCTCACCACCTTGCATCGGCGTGCAATGAATGGAAACATCTTCATTGCCGCAACAATACACATGTCAGGTCCTTCGGTATGAGTATGGACTACATCGGGATGCCAGCGCAACCATATATACAGGAATCTCAGAGGAAACAGCAAGGCATTGACACGCTCGAAGACAAAATGCCATCTTATATCCGGCATCCATGACCTATGGCATGTCACTCCCGCCTCCCTCATCTCAGCAATAAACCGTTGCGTATATTCAGAACGTCCCCTCATCGTCTCCACGAGATGATACTCCACGTCCTTACTGCCCGATTTTGCGATACTGGCAGCCACCTTCTCTGCTCCTCCCATATCGAAATGGGATATGAAATGAAAGACCAACATTTTGAATATTTTTTAAATGAAGAATTTTTTTGGGGGGAGTTAAAGGAGTTAAAGGAGTTAAGGGAGTTAAAGACATTAGTTTTTCCAACCATTGGGAAGTTTTCAGGGACAAAACATACGTCTTTAACTCCTTTAAACTCCCTTAACTCCTTTAACTCCTTGAAACCCATTAACTTCTTTTTACAACCTCCGCCACTTCTTTGGCGCATATCTCGACATTGAATTTTCTCTGAGCCAACGCCCTTGCATTGTGCCCCATCTCGGCGGCTTTGTCGGGATGCTCGGTGATGTATCTTATGGCGGAAATCCATCCTTGGATGTCTCCGTAATCCACGAGTATTCCGCAGCCTTCCTTCTCTATGTCCATGGGCAGATGGGGATTGCGGCTGCATATCATCGGCACGCCAAGCCCTAATGCCTCTACTACTGTTGTCAAGCCTACGGTGTATTTCGTTTCCAGGCAACAGATGCAGACGCATTGCGCACGATATACCAACAGACAGAAGTCACTGTGCTTATATCCCGAAGTGAAATGCACCTTCACATTGTCATGGATATCCATCGCGGCAAACATAGCCTCGTAGTCGATGCCGCAGTTGCGCTTGTTGAGATATATTTCTATAGGCGCACCAGTGGCGTTGAAGGCCTCCACAAGGGTCTTCATGTCCCTCATCTCCCGACCTGTGGAGATAAATCCCTCATGATTAGAGCCACCTTTCCCTGAGGCAACAACGTTCTCTTTCTCCGAAGCAATCACCCTGTCGTAATACTCGATGTCTGGTCCCCAATGCCCGAGGTGCATTCTCTCCGGCACTGCCTTTGACGTCTTAAGCGACTCGTCTATCAAGTCCTGCGAGAAGAAGAACATGTCGTCCATCCCCTTATAGAACAATCGTCCGAGCACCTCGCGCCACTTCTTCGACGAGCGCACTATCGGTTGGTGGTGCCACAGGATTATCGGATGGCGATACAGCCCAAGGGCATGAAGGAAGATGATAATTTCCAATCCGCGATAGTGGGTGGCATATATAGCATCATACTTCTCGCGGCACGTCAGAATCCTGTATGCCGTATAGAGCATCAGCGGCAGACGCTTCACCCCAAACTCCTTGAACTTGTGCGGTATGATTTCAATGCCATGGCGCTCGAGATGTGTAGCCCCATACAACAAATGTCCAGGGAATGAACCTTTGCGCCATTCCCTGAACATAAATTGGATGTTTTCGGTATGATAGAAATATACCTTTGTCATATTCTTAATCCTGCGGCAGCATGAGAATCTCAGCCCTGTTGCCCGACTTGAGGATTTCACCTACTATAGTGGCGATGGTCTCAGGAGTCTGTGCATCCACGACAGTGTCGTAGTTGGTGTCCATGTCGATACCGTAGTTGGTGTAGAGGTTGAGTACCTGCAGCCAGTAGTTGTTAGTCTTTCTCTTGTCGGAGATATTCTTGTGCAAGTATTCCTTCACCTTCTGCAGCTTGTCGGCATCCACGGTCTTGGCCATGCCGCTGATTTCCTTGCGCATGATGTCGAACACCTGGTCTGCCATCTCCGGCTTGAGCGGGCAATATGCCAGGATACGTGTCATGTTCTCGAAGTCATTCTTTGATGTCTGTGCCACTGCTCCGCAGCTATATGCAGCTCCGGCATCCTCGCGGATTGTCTTCAGATAAATCATGCTGAGAATCTGTCCTGCGATATTAGCACGTATAGAGTTCTCCTGAGAATAAGGCAACTTGTCGGTGTACCACACCACGATTGAGTTGGCCTGCGGTGTCTCCATCTTGCGCTTGAAGTGGTTGATGGCCTCTCCCTTAAAGTTGGTGACGATGTTCTTGCCCTTCACAACCTTCTTCTGCGAAGGCAGAGATGCGATGTACTGCTCGATAAGCGGACGGATGGTAGCCTCGTCGTAGTTACCAACGATGGTGAACGTGAAGGCGGCGGCATTGGCTGTCTGCTCCTTGGCAATCTGCAGTATGCGATCATAGCTGATGTTCTTGAGGTCGGCGAGCTTCAGCTCCATGTCATAAGGATTGTGAGCCGAGATGGTGGCAGACACCGAGTCGTTGAATGCAGCTTCGGGCGATACCTCGCGGTTGCGCAGTTCGGTCTCCATACTGCTCATCACGCTTGCAAACGACTTCTCGTCCTTCTTGATATTGGTGAAGTAGAGGTGAACGAGCTGGAGCATGGTCTCCACGTCCTTCGGTGTTGAACTACCTGAAACGTTCACGCGTGTTCTTGACACGTCGATAGATGCGCCGGCAATCTTGCCTGCAAGGGCTTTCTGCAACTCAGTGTTGGAGAAGTTGCCGAGTCCCGAAGCCTCCATGGCATTTCCGAACACCTTGAAGTTGGTGTAGTCTTCCTTGCCGTAGAGTGATGCTCCTCCGAAGCCCTCACCGCTCAGCAGCACCTGGTCTTGCTTGAGGTCGGTCTTCTTCAGTATCACCTTTGCTCCGTTGGAGAGCTGCAGTTCGGTATATCCTAACTTGTCGTTCTTTGTTTCCTTCTTGATAGAACCCTTCTTTGGCAGTGTTGTCATGAGAGGCTCGTCCTTCACGTTGTCCACGTATGCCTCGAGTTTCTCAGCCCTCACGTCGTTGACAGCCTTGAGCAGGCTCTCCTTGGTGGGATAAACCTTGCCTTCCTTCTCGTTGTTGAAGTTGATAATCACCACGTTGGAGTCGTTCTTCTGTGCCAACTGTCCGAGCAACTGGTTGATAGCCTCTACGGGTATGTTGGGCACCACCTGCTTCATCACCTGATAGTAGTCGTCAAGAGAAGGGATAGGCTCCTTGTCGAGGAAGTGATTCTTGTACTCGTTAACAAACTGCGAGTTATATCTCTTGTCCTTGTTGCTGTACATCTTGTCGAGCTTGCTCATATAATCCTGCACGTAGCGCTTGTACTCAGTGGGAGTAATGCCAAACTGGGCAGCACGAAGCACCTCGCGATACACTGCCGCAAGAGATTCCTCGATGGTCTTGCCTTCCTTTGGAATAGCCACAAAACCGATGGCGTCCTTTGTCTTGGCAAAGATGTAGTTGCCGTATTCCATCTGACCGCTCACATAGGGGCAGGCAGGATCCTGCTGCAGTTCGGCAAGACGAGTGTTCACTGTTCCTACAACAGCGTTTTTCACGTAGTCGATGAAGAGATACTGCATAGACGCCTTCAACTCATCAGGTATCGGGTCGCACTTGATAAACATCTCCACGAAGTTCACCGTCTGCTCCTTGTCCTTGTCAACAACCACGATAGGCTCTGCATTGTCGGGCACTGCCTCTGCCACAACTGGAGCTGGATTCTCGGGCATCTTGATTGAGCCGAACATGTCCTTAATCTTCTGCTCCACATAATCCACGTCGATGTCACCGACAACGATGATTCCCTGGTTGTCAGGACGATACCACTTCTCATAGTAGTCGCGAAGCACCTGATACTTGAAGTTGTCGATAACTGACATCAGACCGATGGGGAATCTCACTCCGTACTTACTGCCGGGATAGAGGGTCGGAAGGTTACGCTCAAACATGCGCGAAGATGCACTTGTTCTCATTCTCCACTCCTCGTGGATAACGCCGCGTTCCTTGTCGATTTCCTCAGGGTCGAGTGTCAATCCGTCAGCCCAGTCGCTGAGGATGAGCAGACATGAATCGACAACGTTCTTCTCCTTAGACGGCACATTACTTATATTATATACCGTCTCGGCGATGCTTGTATATGCGTTGAGGTCTGTACCGAACTTAATACCCTTCGACTCGCACCATCTGAGTATGCCGTCGCCGGGGAAATGCTTTGTGCCGTTGAAGCACATGTGCTCAAGGAAGTGAGCGAGACCTCTCTGCTCTTCCTCCTCCTGAATGGAGCCTACTTTCTGTGCGATGTAGAACTCGGCACGGTTCTCGGGCCAGTTGTTGTAACGGATGTAATAGGTCAGACCATTGTCCAACTTACCGATGCGCACGTCCTTATCCACCGGGATAGGCGGCATCTGCATCTGTGCCATGGCTACCACTGCAAACAGCAGCATCACCATCATTGAAAATACTTTTCTTGTCTTCATCTTTATTTAAATTTTTAAATTCATTCTATACCTTAGACGTATTATCTTGGCAAAAAGCTACACCAAACAACGATTTTTTAAAATTTTTAATTCTTATCCACAGACTTTTTTATCCACAGATTATCACAGAATATTTTTGTCCACAGATTATCACAGATTACGTCGCGCAGCCAAAATCTGTGTTAATCCAAGATAAATTTATATCTGTGTTAATCTGTGGATCAAAATGACGCGGCAGCAACTTATTCATTCTTCATTAAAATAGTCAGTCCATCTCGCAGCGGGAGTATCACTTTCTCCACTCTGTCGTCCTTTGCCACATAGTCGTTGAAGGCACGGATGCCTTGCGTCTGATGATCGTTGTCGTATTCTGGGTCAATCACATGTCCGTCCCATAGGGTGTTGTCGGCGAGGATGAATCCTCCGGGACTCAGTATCTTCAACACCATTTCGTATGTCTCGATATACGTGCGCTTGTCACCGTCGATAAAAGCCATGTCGAAGATTATGCCGAGCTTCGGGGCTTCGGTAATGGCGTCGCCGATGATGAACTCTATCTTGTCGGAGACGGCGGACCCTTCAATCCACGGACGGGTGAAGTCCTCCATCTCGTCGTTTATCTCGAAGGTATAAACCTTGCCTCCATCGTCAAGCCCCTCGGCAAGACAGATGGCACTGTATCCGCTGAACGTCCCCACCTCAAGCACATTCCTTGGCTTCACCATCTTCACCAACATCTTCAGCAGTCGTCCTTGCAGATGTCCGCTTGCCATACGTCCATGCAGCGTATGTATGTTAGTGGCGCGGTAGAGGCGGTAGAGATAGTCGCCCTCAGGGGAGCTGTGCTCCCTCACATAATTATCTAAATATCCAATATCCAATTTCTTTATACTTAATTCTTTTAACCACTGATTAAAACGGTTTTCCCACAGAGTTTTTTGTCCACAGAGTTATTTGTCCACAGATTATCACAGATTGATACAGATTTCTTACAATATCAAAGATATTTTGATTATCACAGATTACGTAGCGCAGCCAAAATCTGTGTTAATCCAAGAAAAATTTTTATCTGTGATAATCTGTGGATCAAAATGAGGCGGTAGCAACTTCTTCACTCTTCATTCTTCACTCTTCATTCTTCACTCTTCATTCTTAAAATCGCTTCCACCGCCAACCTGTAGCTGTCCAGTCCGAATCCGCAGATCACTCCAAGACAGGCACAGGAGATGTAGGAATGATGGCGGAACTCCTCACGCTTGTGCACATTGGAGATGTGCACCTCAATCGTGGGACACTTCAGCGAGCGGATGCAATCCTGAAGGGCTATGCTCGTGTGGGTATATGCACCGGCGTTGAGCACTATGCCGTCATAGGTGAAACCCACCTCCTGCAACTTGTTTATCAACTCGCCCTCGATGTTGCTCTGATAGTAGTCAATCTGCACGTCGGGATACTGGGCACGCAGTTCGGGAAGATACTTCTCAAACGAACTGCTGCCGTAGATTCCAGGCTCCCTGACACCCAAGAGATTGAGGTTGGGACCGTTGATTATCTGAATTTTCTTCATTTTTTCTGACTTTTGTTTTCTTATATCAAATAAATTATGTAATTTTGACGCGGCAAAGTTAATAAAATATTCAATAATGACAAAGAAAACGGACGTAAATATTGTGAAAGGCTACGCAAGATACCTCAAATTGGAGAGAAATCTTGCGCAAAACACTCTTGATGCCTATCTCAACGACCTCGGTAAACTGCTGAGATACATCGACAACAACGACCTCGACCCACTGACACTGAGACTTGAAGACCTTCAACATTTCTCAGCCACACTCCACGACATCGGCATACAACCCGTGTCGCAATGCCGCATACTCAGTGGCGTGCGTTCCTTCTTCCGCTACCTGCAACTCGACGGCTATCGCGACAACGACCCCACCGAACTGCTCGAATCCCCCCAAATAGGCACTCACCTGCCCGAAGTGCTCTCCACCGCCGAGGTGGATATGCTCGAAGCCGCCATAGACCTCTCCAAGCCAGAGGGACAGCGCAACAAGGCCATCATCGAGGTATTGTTCTCGTGCGGACTTCGGGTGAGCGAACTGGTGAACCTTAAGATTTCGAACATCTACTTCGATGAGGAATTCGTGAGAATCATCGGCAAAGGCTCCAAGGAACGTCTCGTGCCCATCTCGGCGAAAGCCATCCAGGAGATAAGATACTGGTTTATGGACCGCAACCTCCTTAATATAAAAAAAGGTGAGGAGGACTACGTGTTCCTCAACCGCCGTGGTGCCCACCTCACCCGCACCATGATTCTCATCATGATAAAACGTCTCGCCGCCGAAGCGGGCATACAGAAGACCATCAGCCCACATACCCTGCGCCACTCCTTCGCCACGGCACTGCTCGAAGGCGGAGCCGACCTGCGCGTCATCCAGGCACTGCTCGGACACGAGAGCATAGGCACCACGGAGATATACACCCACATCGACACTTCGACCCTCAGACAGGAGATTCTCATGCATCATCCGCGCAACATCATGCAAAAATCAAGAAAAAACACCGATTAAGGCGATTTTTATCACCAAAAGCATTGCAAATTGCAGGATTTTGAGTAATTTTGCAGCGGAAATAAAAAATACAAATATGCAAGAAACAAGACAGAACAAGATTGCACGCCTGCTTCAGAAGGAACTGAGCGTGATATTCCAGCAACAGACAAGGGCCATGCACGGAGTGATGGTATCGGTGACGAGAACGAAGATCTCTCCCGACCTCAGCATCTGCACCGCCTATCTCAGCGTGTTCCCAAGCGAGAAGGCGGAGGAAATCCTAAACAACATCAAGGCCAATGAGAAGACCATACGCTACGACCTCGGACAGCGAGTGCGCTACCAGTTGCGCATCATCCCCGAACTGCGCTTCTTCATCGACGACTCGCTCGACTATATTGACCGCATTGATGAACTGCTTAAGAATTAGAAGTTAGAAGTTAAAAATTAGAAATTAGAAGTTGAACTTTCCGTTTTTCGTAGCCCGCCGCTACCTCTTCTCCAAGAAGAGCACCCACGCCATCAACGTCATCAGCGGCATCAGTGCCGTGGGCGTTGCCGTAGCCACCATGGCATTGGTGGTGACACTCAGTGTGTTCAATGGTTTCCACGACCTTGTGGCAACCTTCTTCACCAATTTCGACCCGCAGCTCAAGGTGACACCCGTCAAGGGAAAGACCGCCCCTGCCGACGACCCCATCCTCACCCAAATCAGGCAGATGCCCGAAGTGGAGGTAGCCACAGAGACCGTTGAGGACATGGCTCTCGCCACCTACAACGGCCGACAGGCAATGGTGATCATCAAGGGCGTGGAGGACAACTTCGACAGTCTCACCCATATCAAGGATATCGTGGTGGGCAACGGCGAATTCGAGCTGCATGCTGCCGACATGCACTACGGCATCCCTGGAATACGTCTCGCCGAGACCCTCCAGACTGGCTATACCTACAAGACTCCTCTTAAGATCTACGCCCCCAAGCGCGAGGGCCAACTCAACATGGCAAACCCCGAGGACGGCTTCGTCGAGGACGAGCTTTATTCCCCCGGGGTGGTGTTCATGGTGAAACAGGCAAAATACGACAAGAACCACATCCTCACGAGCATAGCATTCGCGCGCAACCTCTTCGCCCAGCAGGGCATGCTCTCGTCGTTGGAGATGCGCCTTAAGCCGGGGTCCGACTTCGAGTCGGTCAAGCAGAGGATGCAGCAGGTGGCAGGAGACAAGTACCGCGTGTGCGACCGCTTTGAGCAGCAGGAAGACACCTTCAAGATAATGAAGATAGAGAAGCTCATGGCCTACGTCTTCCTGACCTTTATATTAATAGTGGCGTGCTTCAACATCATCGGCAGCATCTCGATGCTCATCATCGACAAGAAGAACGACGTGCTCACCCTTCGTAATCTCGGTGCAAGCGACAAGCAGATAGTGCGCGTCTTCCTCTTCGAGGGCCGCATGATATCCGCCATAGGAGCCGTGGCAGGCATTCTCGTCGGCCTTCTGCTCTGCTGGCTTCAGCAGCGCTATGGCATAGTGGGCCTCGGCCAGAGCAGCGGTTCGTTCGTGGTTGATGCCTATCCAGTGAGCGTGCATCCCGAAGACATCCTCCTCGTCTTCGTCACCGTGATAGCCGTAGGCTGGACCGCCGTGTGGTATCCCGTGAGATACTTCGCCAAGCGCCTGCTCTAACGCTTCGCTCTAAACAATGAAATGAGAACGGCCGGCATCGCAAGGATAGCCGGCCGTTGTCATAACGAAAAAGGACATTTTTAATCAAGGTGGAACAGTTCCACCAGTGGGATGCTGACGGGGGAGTTGTCGGGATTGACCTCCATTATGTCCGCCATCATGTCCCACCATTTTTGTGTGATTGGGTCAACGTTGGTAGTGTCCTGACTGTTGGTCTCCTTGTCGCATTTCTGCACGGCAAACAGCAGATTGGTATCCTTGTCCCAGAAGATGCTGTAGTCGCTCACGCCCTGCTCCTTGATCATCTCCACCAGTTCTGGCCAGATGGCAGCATGGCGCTTGGCGTATTCTTCCTCGCAGCCCTTCTTCAGGTACATCTTAAATGCAAATCTCTTCATAATTATTTATTTAAAACATTCTTCACTCTTCATTCTTCACTCTTCACTTAAATAAGTTGCGGCAGGAAGCTTGATATTATCAATATCACTATTCCCACTATCAGCACGGCGATGGTCTTCGACGAGCAGCCCTTCCACTCCTTGAGGATGATACCCCAGATATTGGAGAACACCACGTTGAGAGCCATCAGGATGCAGAATGAGAGGGTGGTCAGAGTGGCTGACTCGGTGAGAAATCCCTTGCCGAGCGACAGGCCGAAGAACTGACTGTACCACAACGCACCGGCAAGCAGGCAGAACAAGGCATTGTTGCCCCAAACGGCAGACTTGCCATAGTCGCCCCACGTGCCGTTCTTGCTGTTCTGATAGAAACAATATACGGCGTTGGTGAGGAATCCTCCCACAGTGACGAGCATTGTTGCGGGGAGTGTCTTGTACATATCGGGGGTGAGGTCACCGAAGTTGATGTCAGCCCCGAAGGCGAGTCCCACGTTGAAGCAGCCGCTCATAAATCCTGCGAGGAGTGCGATGGCGAGTCCCTTGGGGAAGTTGAAGTCCTTGACTGCCTCCTTCTTCTGTTCCTCTGAGAGCGACGATGCCTTCATGCTTCCGGCAAGTCCGATGACGGCAATGCCGACGAGGGTCACTACAACGCCGATGATTACCGATGCCGTGAGTGATGCCAAGGCATTCTGCTCAGGGAAGAAGATGTTGAGCAGAACTGGGCCCATGATGGTTCCAAGACCTGCACATGTGCCGAGGGCTATGCTCTGTCCGAGAGCCACTCCGAGATAGCGCATGGAGAGTCCGAAGGTGAGACCACCCACTCCCCACAGCACTCCGAAGAGCATGGTCATGGCGACATTGAACGAGTTGTCGGCATTGAACAGCTCAAAAAGGGAATGACCATCGGGCACGGCAAGACATGCGCCGAGCAGCGGCAACAATAGCCATGCGAAGACTCCCTGCACAATCCAGTAGCTCTCCCAACTCCAGTCCTTAATCTTGTTGATGGGCACGTAGCAACTGCTTTGGCAGAAAGCTCCGATGGCGATGATTAACAAACCTATTGTAATTTCCATTTTGTTTCAAAAGCAAAATCACCCTCTCTTGCTCAACACCTCTGCCTCATACTTCTCGATGTCGGCGATGTAGGTCTCTCCTACAGGGATGTTGTTCTTGAGGTTGAAGTAGTCATATACTGCTCCGAACGGGAGGGTCTTCTCCTCCTCAAGCAAGGCGAGACGCTGGAACAGCTTGCCCTCGTCCTCATACTTGCGGAGCAATGGCAGCGGCTCAAGGAATGCCTGCAGGAGTGACTTCTGGGCAGCACGCACACCGATGATGTATGCACCGATGCGGTTGATGGATGCGTCGAAGTAGTCGAGACCGATGTGGGCACGGTCGAGGGCGTCGGCGCGAACAAGCTCCGAGAAGAGGTTGCGGGTGTTGTCGTCGAAGAGTGTCACGTGGTCGGAATCCCAGTGCATCGGACGAGATACGTGGAGCATCAGCTCGGGAACGAACAGAAGGAGTGAAGACACTGCGTCTGACACGTTCTCAGTCTGCTCGTAGTGACCTGTATCGAGGGTGTACATCACGTTGTTCTTTGAGCAATATCCGGCATAGAAGTCGTGAGAACCCACGGTGTAAGCCTCAAGACCGATACCGAAGAGCTTTGCCTCAAGACATGGCTTCATGTCGGGCAGCTGCTCGGCGAGGATTTCGTCGAGGCTCTCCTTGAGAATCTGACGATAGCGGAGCTTTTCAACTGTGAGGTCCTTTGAACCGTCATGCACCCAGATGTTCATGATACAAGGGTCGCCCTGTGCCTTACCCATGGCGTCGGCAATGCGGCGGCAACGCTTGGTGTGCTCGATCCAGAACTCGCGGATGGCCTTGTCGGGGTTGGACAATGAAAGGTAGCCACTCTTGGGGTGAGAGAATGAAGTGGAGTTGAAGTCGAGGCACATATTGCGCTCCTTAGCCCACTGCATCCATCCCTGGAAGTGCTCAACGCCCACCTCGTCGCGGTCAACGAACTTGTTGCCGAACTCTCCGTAGGTCTCATGGAGATTGAGGCGCAGAGTACCTGCGAGCATAGATGTCACCTTGTCAATATCCTGGCGCAGCTCGTCGATGTTGCGTGCCTTGCCGGGATAGTTACCGGTAGTCTGGATACCGCCAGAGGCAGCCTCATTGCGCTCGAAGCCGACAACGTCGTCAGCCTGCCAGCAGTGCAATGAGATTGGAGTTTTCTCCAACAGCTCAATAGCCTTGTCTGTATCAACACCAAGCGCAGCGTAGCGCTCCTTTGCAATCTCGTAATTCTTCTTAATCAATTCTTCTTTCATAATTCTATATTTTTTAATTCTTAATTTTAATCCACAAATTATTTTTGTCCACAGATTATCACAGATTGATACAGATTTCTTACAATATCAAAGATATTTTGATTATCACAGATTACGTAGCGCAGCCAAAATCTGTGTTAATCCAAGATAAATTTATATCTGTGTTAATCTGTGGGTCAAACCATCGCGGTAGCAACTTCTTCACTCTTCATTCTTCATTTTAAAGCCAAGAACGCCTCATAGGCCTTGTCCCACTGCTCCTGATCCTTCGGCTCAAATATTCGCGGCTCCACGGAGTTGGCTATGATTGACCTCATGTCCCAGATATCCTTCACATCCCCGGCAGCCTTGGCCTGGAGCATGATGTTGCCGATGGCAGTTGCCTCCTGAGGACCCGCCTTCACGGTGACACCGCAGCTGTTGGCAGTCATCTGGTTGAGATAATCGTTGAGCGAACCGCCACCTATTATATATAATGTGTCGAGGTCGAAGTCGGCAAACTCCTTCAGCCATGTGAACACCTGACGATAGCGCAATGCCAAACTGTCGAATACGCAACGGATTATCTCGGCATATCCCTGTGGTACATACTGACCGGTGGCGCGGCAATATTCCTGTATCGCCTCTATCATTGAAGAAGGATTGGCAAAGGCAGCGTCATCGGGATTGATGAGACACTTGAACGGCTCCTGCGCCATAGCCTCGCCCTGAAGTTCGGCATGCGACTGAGGAGCGTCTGTGAACTCCTTGCGGCAACGCTCGTATATCCACATTCCGCAGATGTTCTTGAGGAAACGTGTCGTGCCGTCAATACCGCCCTCGTTGGTGAAGTTAAGCTCACCGCTGCGGTCGTTGATGATGGCGTTGCGCGTCTCGATACCCATAAGGCTCCATGTTCCCGAACTGAGATAGGCAAAACGCTCATTGGCTGCGGGCACTGCCGCCACGGCACTCGCCGTGTCGTGTCCTGCCACTGCCACCACGGGCACTGCTCCTAAGCCAGTCAGCTTCTGCACCTCCTCAGTGAGTGTGCCGATAACAGTTCCCGGCATGGTCATCTCGCCGAACTTCTCTCTTTCAAGTCCGAGGCTCTCCAACAAGTCGGCATCCAAGTCCTTAGTGACAGGGTTGAGTATCTGCGACGTTGAAGCCACGGTGTATTCGCATATTGCCTTGCCCGTGAGCATATAGCTGAGGGCATCGGGGATGAAGAGAATCTTGTCGGCATTTTCCAGTGCGGAGTTGCCCGCCTTGCGCATGGCATAAAGCTGGAAAAGCGAGTTGAAGTTCATAAACTGTATGCCCGTCTTGGCATACACGGTCTGCTTGGCTACAGCCTCGTCGAAATACTTCTCCATCATGCCCACGGTGTGCGGGTCGCGGTATGCCAAGGGATTGCGCAACACAGCCCCGTCGCCGCCGATGCACAGGAAGTCGCATCCCCAAGTGTCGATACCGATACTTGTGATTTCAATTCCACGCTTGGCGGCCACCTTCAGTCCGCCGATGATTTCGGAGTAGAGGGCATAGATGTCCCAATATACATGACCCCCGGTCTCAATAAGGTTGTTATTGAAGCGGGTTAGTTCCTCTTGTTCAATCTTGCCTTCTGCGAGCGAGCCGACGATGGTGCGTCCGCTGGTAGCCCCGAGGTCGATTGCAAAGAAATACTTTTTATTTTCCATTATTCAAATTTAGGTCTTTACTTATGTGACTTGTTTTAATCGGTTGCAAAGTTATGACTAAATATCGACATTGAACAACACATTTTGACTTTATAGCCGTGATTTTTGGCGAAACTACCTACACTTCTCCCTAAAGTCAGATGGTTTCATGCCAATCTTCGCCTTAAACTTGGAAGAAAAATAGTCGGGCGACCCGAAATTGAGCCTGTATGCTATCTCCTTGATGCTCTCGTCGGTGGAGGTGAGCAGTTCCTTGGCGAGCTGCAGTCGGAGGTTGTGCTGATACATCGCCGGGGCTATGCCGGTGTATTCCTTGAAGAGCTTACGGAAACTGGAATAGCTGATGCCTAATTTCTGGGCTATCTCTTGTATGGTGATGCAGGTTTCGAGCGACTCCCTTATCATGACCTTCGACTTGGCGATGAGATCCACTTGGTCGGAGTTTTTCTTCAGCTCGCAGTTGCGCTCCAGGTAGTACATCTGTCCGATAAGATAGTTGACGATACCCGCAAGTGTCTGCTGGTAGTTGGGGTCCTCGCTGTCGGCTATCTTCATTGCCTTCTCGAAGATGGCTATGATGTCGTTGTTGAATCCCACGTGGTAGATGGGCTTGTCGGGCGACAGGAATCCCGCCTTCACACGGTCGTCGATGTTCTTGCCCTTGAATCCTATCCAATAGGAAGTCCATCCCTTGTCGGTGAGCGGGCGATAGGTGTGCCATTCCCCGGGGAAGAGCAGGAAGATGTCCCCCGGTTTTATGCGCGTCTCGGGGATGTGTGCCGACTCAAACACTCCCTCGCCCTCGGGCTGGTAGAGCAACTGGTACTCGTCGAGCACCCTGCCCTTGTCAATATTAAAATAGTACCCGTACGCGTGTCCCTTAGTAGGATATGCCTCCCATGGGTCGATTTTCTCATAACCGACTGTACTGATTGTCAGTCCCCACTCGGCATCACGCTCGGACGCCAACAAATACTTGCTTATCTGCATGGTTTAAATATATCAAGAATTACAATATTTAGATTTTTGGCGCAAAATTACGGCAAATAAAGCATAGTAAACGTAGAAATTTGACATTCAACCCCTAATTTTTGATATTTCTCATAAAATAGATACTTTATTGTCTTATGGTTTACTGATGAATGATTCAGAAAAGAGGTGTATGCATTCTCATTGGTACTACAGAGTCTTTGTTCGAACTTCAATTTATCATAATAATCAAAAAAAACATGGGTAAAACACCAGTTTCGAAATCAGGACAGGGGGTTTTGTTTTCATAATTAGTGGGAGTGTGGGCTCAAAAAAGCCTTCTTCTATCACATCTATCACTGTTCCATCACTCTTCTATCACTACTTAACCCATTGAGATTAATAGATTTAACCCTAAAAGTGATAGAAGTGATAGAAGAAAATGAAAATTTATAGAATGCGCACGCGCGCGAGTAATAGATTACCTATCATAAATATATGACTACAATTATCTTAATATATTCACGAAAGCTATTATAATTATACAAGAATTTAGCTGAGTTTTCTATTCCGCAGTGCGGAACAGACATTCCGCAGTGGAGAACGTCTGTTCCGCACTGCGGAATATAAAAACCGCAATGCGGAACATAAATTGGAGACTCATTCACTATAATACATAATAGTCTGCGAGATAAATTAAAGATACCTGTCATTACCAAATGACAACAGAATATCCAGTTGTTGAATGCATACTATGTTCATTAGTGTACTAAATCCGACTTTATATGGAATAACTTAGGTTAATCGCTTTTTTTTGCGTACGGGATTGAAGTTTTCTTTGTAACTTTGCAGACTACAAAGAAATACCTATGTAGTTTAACTATTTAGGTTGACTACTTATCGTCTTATTCATAAAACAGGTTGACAAGTTAATTTATTATTTTTAATTCTCGTTGATTCTACTTGTCATTGTTCACTCTCAAGGTTGACTAACCCATTTTTTGTGTATTTCCCCCTCACATGAGGCAGCTTCGCTTGGAGTTGTACCTTTGTGTCTTTTATTTCCCATTTTTTTAAGAAAATATTTGGTCGTTAGAATAATTAGTATTACCTTTGCAAAAAAAATAGTATGATGAAAAAAGAATTAATTCGCATTTTTGTATTGTGTTTGGCTTTGATGCCATTATCAGTTTCTCAGGTTGTGGCTCAGAGCAATGAAACCAATGAGGAAGTGGAACTCAGTGAGGACTCCGTAGTTAGTGTAATAGCATTTTTCAACAAGAACGACACACTGACATATAGATACGATTTCCAAGAAACGAGAGCGGTTGAAGGAGACACAGTCTTACTTCAGTCCCTTTCACGTAATATATCAATCGTCGTTACCGATTCAACCGAAAATGGTTACACGCTTGAAATGATTGCCGAGAATATAGATGATGATGAGGGCAACGAAAGATCTTTATCGGAGATAGAATTCTTTAAAAGCATAAAGGGAGAAAAAGTGATTGTGCAACTCGACGAATACGGCACACTGAAAGGTATCTCCAACAGGAAAGCCTTGTGCGACAAGGCCAAGGCCGCGTTGAATAATACGTTTGGCAATAAAAACATAGACAAGGAAACAGCCAAGAATCTTAAAAGAATGGTTGAACAGACTCTCAACAGCGAAGAAGGCATAATGGGAATGTTCCCGGAGCTTGACTTGCTTTTCGGAAGTCACGGCATCCAGGTTCAGATAGGGGAAAACAATGTTGTTGACTCAACATCGAGCGAAATCCTTGTCACCTATAAGTATATTGCCGACAACGACTACAATGAAGACGGCAGTTATGCAGGTTATTTCACAATGGTGCTTATGGAAACCATTATTCCTAAAGAAAAGTTTTCCGGCCAGTTGGCAAAAGGATTGTCATCTATGGGTTTTGGCAAGGAGAAAAAATTGGCAGGCACTTTAGGCGATTTCTTCGATAAGGAATTGAAGGATGATGTGAATATAAGGGGATATGAATCAAGGGAATATTACCCTATAGGCTGGCCTAAGAAGACCGTAACAATGAAGGAGTCTGATATGGGAAACATCATGAATGTTAAAGCCCGTCGCATTACATGCACAAGCTATTCATTGTATAATTTTTAGATATATGAAATCATGCGCAGCACTCTATGAACTCCAAATGCCTTGGCATTCAATCTCTTTTATGTTACGAAAACTCTTAATCTCTTAAACTCTGTGGTTCAAAATTACTTCCGAAACTTGAAAATATAATTTATAATTAGCATTTTTATCAAAAAGCGATGGTTAAAATCAGTTTTTAGGGGATGAAATAACAATTTTCTTTGTAATTTTGCACCAAAATTATAAAAAAGAAACCTAAAGATGATTGTTATGAATAAGAAACTGGTTACACTTGCCATTGCTGCTTTGACTTCATTCAGTGGAGTCATGGCACAGAGAGTCATGGACAGACTCGACCGCGGACTCGTAGCTGTAAAGACTACGGGAGGAGTGTATTGCTCGTGGCGTATTCAGGCTGACGAGTATTACGACGTGAAGTACAACCTCTATCGCGACGGGACGAAGGTGAACTCCGAACCGCTCAGCGTATCAAACTTTACTGATGCTTCCGGCTCGCAAAGCTCTACATACACCGTGAAGGCGGTGGTGAACGGAGTGGAACAGGAGGCTTCGAAGAGCGCGGCAGTACTTGCCAACAACTACAAGTCGATTACCATCAAGCACGACGCCTCACTCAAATCAACCTATATACCCAATGATGCCTGCTGCGCCGACGTGGACGGTGACGGCGAGGTGGAGATACTGCTGAAGTTCGACAACAAGGAGGAGGGTGAACAGCTCTATCCGAAGAACGGTCCCACAATAAACGGAGTGGAGACAAAGGAATACGCAATGCTTGCATGTCTGAAGCAGGACGGAACAGTGCTGTGGTGGGTGAACTGCGGCCCTAACATGGGTGACTTCCAGAACAACGAACAAAACATCGTGGGATATGACTGGGACATGGACGGAAAGGCTGAGGTGGTAATGCGCCTCGAAGAGGGTTCCACCGTACACATGGCTGACGGAACAACATACACCATCGGTGCCGACGGCAAGAACGGTACATCTTGGACAAACTACCGCATCCCTAAAGGCTCCGGCTCAGTGGAATGGTTTACATACTACGGCAACGAGTTCCTTTTCTACTGCGAAGGAGCGACAGGCAAGCCATACCAGTGCATAGAATATCCCCTGAAGAGACTTGAGGCAGGTGAGACAGACCTCAAGGCAGCGTGGGGCGACGGCTACGGACACCGCTCAAACAAGCACTTCTTCGGTGCGCCGTATCTCGACGGCAAGCATCCGAGCATGTTCATCGGACGAGGTATCTATACAAGGCACAAGTTCATTGCTTACGACGTTGACCCCGCAACACACGCCCTCAACGTAAGATGGAAGTGGACTAACAACAAGCCCGGCTCGCCTTGGTATGGCCAGGGATACCATAACTATTCAATTGCCGACGTTGACTGGGACGGCAAGGACGAGATAGTATGGGGTTCGATGGTGATTGACGACAACGGAAAGGGACTATCCACCACTGGTCTCGGACATGGCGACGCACATCACGTGGGCGATCTCAACCCATACGTCCATGGCCAGGAGGTGTTTGCCTGCAACGAGGACAATCCCGCAAACAACTATCGTGACGCCACCACGAGCAAGATCTACTATCGTATGACCGACACCAGAGATGCAGGACGTGCTCTCGCTGGTAATTTCTATAACACTATTCCCGGTTCCATCGGCAATGGTGCACACGACACTCCTATCTCAACAGTGGTTAACGACCACGTAACTGTTAATACCACTGGTCTCGGAATGAACTTCCGCATCTATTGGGACGGAGACTTGCAGGAGGAATGTTTCGACAACATCACAGTGTCAAAGCCAGGAGTCGGTACTCTCGCCACTTTCTCAGGCGCATATTCCAACAACAGCACCAAGGCTACCCCTTGCTATCAGGGCGACATCTTCGGCGACTGGCGTGAGGAAGTAATCGAGCGCACTTCAGATAATAATATAAGGATATATACAACAACCACCCCGACGGAGTGGCGCAACTACTCACTATGGTACGACCACCAGTATCGCAATGCAATGGTATGGCAGCCATGCGGATATAACCAGCCGCCTCACGCTTCATACTTCCTTGGCGAACTAGAAGGCATAACCATCGCCCCTCCCCCACTCACAACCACGGGACGCGAGGTCATAACTTCCTCAATAGATGCTTCGCTCAACGGCAAGCACGCACTGCTCGACGTTGACGGCGATGCCACTGTGACAGTAAGCGATGGTGCATCACCAGCTATCTTCACCGACAATGCACCTTCATGGGTACAGGGCACAGCCGCAAGTGAATGTACCACCAAGGACACTGAGATTAAATACACCTATTATATACATACGCTCGCGGGAGGAGCCTTCACAGGAGCCATGAGGCTTGTGAAGCAAGGAGACGGAACACTCGTTCTGCCTAACGTCACCGAGACATACACCGGCAACACCGACGTATGGGCAGGAACGCTGCAGTTCGACGGCACTATGGAGAGCAGTCCCGTTTGGCTCAACCGCTTTGCCATCCTCAGCTCCAACGGCGGTAACTTCAAGGGCGGCATCAAGGCTGACTATGGTTCGGAGATACGTCCAGGTGGCAGCAACAAGGTGGGAATCCTGAGCACATCATCACTTGAACTTGGCTTCGGTGCACGTGTGATATTCGATGTAAATGGCAACGACATCGACAAAATTTCGGCGACGAAGATGAGTATTGAGAAGAAAGACTGGAAGAACGGTCCGGAATACAGTGCTCCCGTGTTTGTATTCACATCTCAACCCGCAGCTGGAACATACACTATCGTTGAAACAAGTGAATTGAGCGGCAATCTCTCTGACATCACCATAGAGGGACTGGGAGGAAAGAAATACGAGATTGCATACGCAGACGGCAAGATTATCCTTTCTGTCTTCGAAGGACGTGGAAGCGAAAGCGTCATCTGGACAGGAGAAAAGGACGGAATTTGGGATCTGATGAACTCGGAGAACTTCTCCTCTTCTGACAAGACTTTCGTCACTGGTGACGAGGTGACATTTGATGACAGTGCCGTAAATACAAGCGTCACCGTCGCCGAGAATGTCACTCCCGGAAATATCATCTTCAAAAACGACATCAAGACATATACCATAGCTGGTGACGGTGTCATCGAGGGCGAAGGCTCTCTCTCAATAGAGGGTAAGGGAGATGTTAAAATCAGAAACATCAACAAATACAACGGCGGAACAGTTATCAGCAACGGTATTCTTACTGCTTCATACCTAGCCAACAACGACGGTTCGCAATACGGCTCACTTGGCGATGCAAGCAACAGTATCACCCTGAAGAACAACGGAACACTGAAGACCCTGACCGCAATGACAGCATCGCACCCAGTAATCATCGAGGAAAACGGCGGTACTATCAGTGCTACAGGAACGCTTATCCTCAACGGAGGCATAAAGAAGGCCAACAGTGGCAAAAGCCGCAACCTGCATAAGGCTGGCACAGGCACGCTGCAGCTCGACTGCACCGCCAACTTCGACACCTTGTATATCGATGCAGGTACGGTGTATGACTTCGCTGACGCACATTTCTCAGGCAAGACCATCGTGCTCAACGGAAGCAAGGTTACTCTGCAGGCAAACAACAGTATCTACAGCAGCAATAGCGACAACGTGAACATTGTTGTGCCGAAGGGAAAGACAGGTATATGGTATCCCGACGGACGCTGTGACTATACCGGCAAACTGACCGGCGAAGGCACTATCGACATATATGCCACATGGGTGCGCTGTCCATTCAAGGGCAACTGGAGCGAGTTTGCTGGCACTATCAACGCCAAGCGCGGACCAAAGAACGCCTACGAGCCGGTATTTGACTTCAACAACACCTACGGCATTCCTCTTGCCACGCTCAACGTGGATGCAGCATTCACCGAATCCACTCCGTTCAACACAAGCGGAAAGAGCTTCTCCATCGGTGCGCTCACCGGTTCGGGATATATCAGCAACAGCGGAAATTACGGTTCGGCGACAAACACACTTACCATCGGTGGCAACAACACCAACTTCACTTTCTCGGGCAGCATCAACGGCAGTTTCGTTGTGAAGAACGGTACTGGTGTATGGACAATCGCTTCGGAGAAAGTGCTTGCCAATGCCAAGTCGCTGAAGATTATCGACGGTGCAGTTAAACTGAACAAGGCGGCTGCTACGTCGTCAATGACAGCTTCCACTATTCTGTATGTACAGGATAACGGAGAACTGCGCGGATTGGGATACACCTATGGCATCAACCTTCTCAACGGAGGAAGTCTTCGTCCGGGAACAAATGCCGAGACATCACAGACAAAGAACACTGGCATCATAGAGATTGAAAGAAATCTCAGCGCAGAAGTCGGCTCACATATCTATGTGAACAAGACCAAGGCAGACTCCATATCTGTAAACTCAATCACTGGAGCAAAGTCTGCGGCATGGTCATTCCTGAAAGTAGGTGGAGACGCCACTCTCAACGGAACGATTCACGTGACATACGCCTCCACATGGAAACCTGCTGAAGGTGACTACGTAAGGGTGCTCGACTGCGTCGGCACTATCAGCGGAACACCGACATTCGACCTTCAGGCTCTTCCCGAGGACTTGGCTTGGGACACATCCTCACTGCTCACGCAAGGAGTAATCAAGGTTGTCTCAGCAACAGGCATAAGTGGAATAAATGCCTCCACCGAGTTCAATGCCGATGTATATACCATCTCAGGCATAAAGCTCATCAGCGGTATAAAGACCACCAAGTCTTCATTGGAGCGTGACCTCAAGAGCCAAGGCCTTGGCTCAGGCACATACATCATCCGCTCTGGCAGCAGCAGTATAAAAGTAACATTCTAATTTTTGTTTTATAATTAGTACGGGGAGTTATAATGTGAAGTTATAACTCCCCGTAATAATTGTCTCCGATATATAAAAAATGTCCCTCCGACATTCTTTGTATAGAATTGGAAGTTTTGTCCTAAAGATTTTTTTGCCAAATAAAACTGTTGACATAGATTGGCTTTCCAAGTCTAATATTGCCTGTCTTAAGGAGGCGATTGCAGAGGTTTCGGCAATGTCTTTTGAACATATGCTAATCCAACCTTTTAGCACACAAAAAACGGCTTTTAGGGGGTAATTATCAAATTATATGGGTTAATAGTCAAATTTTATAGGTTTTAATAATTAATTTTAGATAATTTTGCACGCAAAAATCAGAATTTCGTATATAAAGGGTCAGAATTAAAAACCTATAAATAATTGATATGAGAAAACAAGACAAGTTAATTTCGAAGTCTGTTTTGCCTATCGCTATGGCTTGTGCCGCCATGACTTTTACACCTTCTATAGGTGTGCAAAAAGTCAGGGCTGAAGTGCATGACATGCAACAGGCAAAGGCTATCAAGGGTACTATCGTCGATGAGAACGGCGAGCCAGTGATTGGAGCGACCATTGTTGTTATGGGTGGCAGTACACAGCAAGGTACTGTCAGCGATTTTGATGGAAACTTCGGTATCAATGCAAAACCTGGTCAAAAACTAAAGATTACCTACATCGGCTATGAGGAGATGATCGTTCCCGCCAAGCAGGGTATGCAAGTGCAACTGAAAGTTGCCGCCGGCGTACAGCTTCAGGGCATCGAGGTAGTGGCCTATGGTGTTCAGAAGAAAGTGACCGTTACGGGAGCTATTTCGAGTGTTAAGAGCGAAGACCTCGTCCGCACTTCTGTGGGTTCGGTGAACAACGTGCTAGGAGGTCAGCTCTCCGGTGTGACTACTGTGCAGTATTCAGGTGAGCCTGGTTCGGATGCCGCAGAGATATTTGTCCGCGGTAAGGCAACTTGGGGTGATTCGGCTCCTCTTATACAGGTGGATGGTGTAGAGCGTACAATGGCTGATATCGACCCTAATGAAATCGAAAGTGTAACAGTGTTGAAGGATGCCTCCGCAACTGCCGTGTTCGGTGTGCGCGGTGCAAACGGTGTTGTACTTATCACAACCAAACGTGGAGCCGAAGGAAAGGCAAAAATCAGCGTATCGACCTCATTCACTGCTCTTTCTCCGACAAAGATGGTTGAGCAGGCAAACTCATACGAGTATGCAAACTTCTACAACCAAATGTCATACAATGACTATCTGCAGAGAGCCAATGTGGCAGTGGCAAACGGCACATACGGCAGTTTAGGCGCTTATATGGCTGAGAATGAGTTTGCCCCCAGCTTCTCTCAGGCTATCATACAGAAATTCAAGGACGGTTCTGACCCTATCAGATTCCCAAGCACACGTTGGGCAGACTATATCATGAAGGACATAACACTCCAGCAGCAGCACAACCTCAATATCTCGGGTGGTACCGACCGCGTGAAATACTTTATTTCAGCTGGTTACTACTCCCAAGATGGTTTGTTCAAGGAGTTTGACCGTGGATATAACTACGGTTATCAGTATCAGCGTTTCAACTATCGTGGTAACCTCGACCTCAAGGCTACGAAGACCACCACACTTTCGTTCAACGTGGCAGGTAATGTGAACGATGCCGACAAACCATACACAGGGCAGGGTTCTGGCGGTATGATCAAGAACATCTATTATGCCACTCCTTTCTCAAGCCCGGGTATCGTTGACGGAAAGATGGTGTATTGTACCACCGACTATACCGACGGTCTTAACCTTCCGTTCCTTGGAGGTTCCGGTATGGCATACTATGGCAATGGTTTTATGCAGACCAACGTCAACAAGTTGCAGATGGACCTCGTTCTTGACCAGAAACTCGACTTCATCACCAAGGGACTCTCGGCAAAGATTAAGGGTTCTTACAACTCTGCCTTTACAGTAAACAAGCAGGGCAACTGCGGCGTTGCTACATACAACCCACTCGTACAGTACGACGAGGCAGGCAAAGTGATATACAATGCCGATGGTACACCTTATATAGTATATAGACAGAACGGAAACGACACCGACCCCTCTTATGGTTATTCACAGGGCAAGTCACGCGACTGGTATCTTGAGGGAAGCGTTAACTATTCCCGCACATTCGGAAAGCACACCGTAAATGGTCTCTTGCTCTACAACCAGTCGAAGCAGTACTACTACTCTGGTTCATCTTATCCTGATGTACCACGTTCTTACGTTGGACTCGTAGGCCGTGTGACATACGACTATGCCAACAAGTATCTTGCAGAGTTCAATGTCGGATATAATGGTTCGGAGAACTTCGCCCCCGGTCGCCGCTTCGGTACCTTCCCCGCAGGTTCTATCGGATGGATTGCCAGCGAGGAGAAATTCTGGAAGCCCATCTCCAAGGTTGTCAGCTTCTTCAAGTTGCGTGCGTCATGGGGTCTCGTAGGTAATGACAAGACCGTCGATGCAATCCGTTTTATGTATCTTGCTGACCCGTATTTCACTGGTTCTTATGGACTTATCACCAACTGCCTTTCAAATGCATTAGACACATATGGTTATCTCTTCGGTAACGCGCAGTCTGGAACAGTGTCAGGTACTTCTGGTATCGCAGGAGCCTACGAGTCGGCCAAGAACAACCCTGATGTCAGTTGGGAGAAGGCATTCAAGCAGGACTACGGATTTGACGTCAACTTCCTTGACGACAAGATCAGGGCAACATTCGACTACTACCGTGAGCACCGTACCGACATTCTTGTTCGCGATTACACCGTTCCTTCCACCATTGGTTTCACCATGCCTTACACCAATGCCGGTGAGACAAAGTCTTGGGGTTGGGAAGTTTCTCTCAGCTACAACGACAAGATTGGTAAGGACTTCCGTTTCTGGAGTAAGCTCAACCTGTCTTACAACCAGAACGAGATTATCGAGATGAAAGAGACTCCTCAGAAGAACGAGTATATGTTCGCCCGTGGTCATCGTATAGGTGCACGCTCAATGTATCAGTTCTGGAAATACTATGAGGGAGAACAGACCAAGGCAGAATACGAACAGACCTTCGGTACTCCGTTCCCAACCCAGCTCGTTGCCAACCTGCAGCCTGGTGATTGCGTGTTTGTTGACCTTGACCAAGACGGAAAGATTGACCAGAACGACATGACGCGCGACAATGGATTCACAGATGACCCAGAGTATATGGTAGGTCTCACCTTCGGATTCAACTGGAAGCGCCTTACCTTCAATGCCCAGTTTACAGGTGCATGGAATGTGTCACGTTATATCACCGACGTGTTCCGCCAGCCGTTCTTCTGTTCTTCCAATACCACACAGGGCGGTCTGCTTTCATACCACGTAAACGACACATGGACGCCCGAAATCAATGAAGATCCCAATGCTCTTTACCCACGTGCCACATGGAGCAATGCTGTGCAGAACTATGCCGGTTCAGACCTTTGGGAGAAGGATGCCAAGTATCTTCGTCTGAAGACCATCTCATTATCATACGATTTTATCAATCCAGCCTTTAAGAAGATTGGTATGACAAAGTGCGAGGTAACACTCTCAGGTTACAACCTCTTTACTCTCACTCCCTACGAGTGGGGTGACCCTGAGACAAGAGCATCCAATTCGCCTTCTTACCCGCTTCAGCGCACATATACAATCAGTCTGAACGTCGGCTTCTAATATACAAGGTAACACATTTAAAAGCAAATAAAAATGAAACACAATATATTATTACGTAGTGCAGTGGCAATGCTTGCGGCAAGTGCAACCTTCATGGCTTGTACCGACAATATAGCCGTGGGTAATGCAGGCCTCGACAAAGCCACCAGCTCCACTGCCACTATTGATACTGTATTCAATAATGCAGAATATACCCGACAGTTTCTTGTAGGTATATATTCTAAGCAGTACTACGGTCTGCCCTATGCCAATGGTGGAGCCAACATGCCACACTCAGGTAATCCATATACGGGTAAGTTTGACGGTCTTACCGACTGCTGGCATCTTTTCTGGAATGGTGCAGCCGTTTATGGACAGTACTACACTGGCGCCATGACAGCCACCACCAACCGTTCCGACGGACTCGATGGTCCTCTCTATTCCTACGACAAGGAGTTCCAGTGGTATATGATTCGTGCAGGTCACATCTTCCTTCAGAATGTTGACCGCGCTCCCGAGGCAGATATGTCTCAGGAAGAGAAGAACCGTCTGAAGGCTGAGGCAAGATGCCTTATGGTAGATGCCTTCTTCAATACGTTCCAGCATTACGGCGGTATTCCAATCATGGATCATGCTTTGGAGACAGGTGAGGTAACCAACCAGTTTCCACGCAATACCGTAGAGGAATGTGTTGACTGGATGGAGTGTCAGCTCGACAGTGCCATCAACGAGAGTGCATTCCCATGGATAACCTCTAACCCTGCAACAATGAATGGTCGTTGGACTAAGGCGGGAGCCATGGCTTTGAAATGTAAGATCTTGCAGTTCGCAGCTTCTCCATTGCTTAATCCCAAGAATGGTCAGCCTTATTACTCTGGCGCGTCTGAGGAAGTAAGACCTTATATTATGTTTGCTGACGCCTCAAAATATCAGGAGCGTTGGGACAAGTTTGCAAAGGCTTGCGACGATTTCTATAACGCACTTCAGAGCAATGGACAGTACAAGATGGTTGAGGCTGTCATTCCTACAACTGCGAAGACTCCAATCTCAAAACTGCCTTACTACCGTCTCGCTTATCGCCAGGGATATTTCCTTAACGCATCTACTGAGATCCTTCATTCAGTACGCGTGTATGGTAACGACCCGATGTCAACAGCACGTTATGGATGGCATGAGTGGTATTCAAAGGATGTACCACGTAACTCTTACTGTCCTACTCACGAATATGTGGAGAAGTTTACATGGTATGACGGTGAGCCGTTCAACTGGGAGAATGCCGCAAAGAAAACCTACAAGGACAATGCCACAGAGCCTGAGTTGACAGAAGAAGTGCAGTCTGACGGTTCAACGAAATATGTAGTAAGTAATTTCGTGACCAACAAACTGACTGGTGCCATCACACGTAACGCCAAGTCACTGCACACAATGTTTGTAAGTGGTGACGTTCCCGGAGGTGGTCGTCAGATTAATACCTCACTTACCCGTGACCCGCGCCTCTATGAGGAGTGTATCGTTAACGGACAGAACATGAACCTCGACTGGACTACCGCTTCAATGACTGGTTATCCTTGGGAGTTGTGGTATAACGGTAATGACGGAGGTACAGGTGTGCTCACCCAGCAGAACACTATGTTTGGTTCGGGATATGGATTCAATAAGTATTATCTTGGTACAGGAGTATATTACAACGACCAGAGTGCAGACTCTTATCGTTTCCCGACACAGTGGGTGGCTCTCTCCTTGCCAGAGTTCTATCTCCAGTATGCCGAGGCTCTCGTGATGCGTTCTAATCCAGATGTTGCAAAGGCAGTGAAGATGGTTGACATCGTACGCTCACGCGTCGGACTGCCTACAATGGCAAAGGTATGGACAAGTTCTTCATGGCGCAAGGCCAAAGACTATACAGCTACTACAGCCGCTGCCGCCGCAACAGCAACGGTTACCCTTGATAATGGCGAGACCTCTACAGAGTTTATGGAGGAACTGCTCGACGAGCGTGTTCGTGAACTAGGTCTTACCAACGCCCGCTGGTTTGACATGGTTCGCATGAAGCGTACCGACTGGATGACCAAACAGCTTCACGGCATCATGCAGTACCGTATGATACAGAAGGGAACAGTCTTTGAGAGCCGCCATGTGGCATGGGTAGGTTCCGACCGCGATAACGACGCTTCATCCACTCAGCCCCTCTTCTTCCTTAATTCCATTAAGCCTATCACAGGCAACAGCCGCTACCTTTGGAACAAAGACCCAAAGAGCGACGAAGTGAAGAAGTGGTTGCTCGATCCACTGCCACAGGCAGAAATCAATAAGCAATATGGTCTTGTTCAAAACCCTGGTTGGGAATAATAACAATAAATGAACTCGAATATGAAAACAAAGAATATATTAATGCTGACATTGCTCGCAGGCTCATGCCTGCCGGCAATGGCACAGTCAGACATCATTGATTCCGTGGCTTACAAGGATCAGACCGTTGACATTGGTGCCAACCGCCTGTTCACTCGTGAGCAGTCAACGGCTGCCGTCAGTGTCATCTCTGCAAAGGATGTCAACAAGCGTGGAGCACGCAACATCGGCAATAACATACTGGGACAAGGCAATGGACTCGTCAGCCTTGACGGTTCTGGTATCTACGCATCTCAGAATCCTACATTCTATCTCCGTGGTCTTCAGTCGCTTAACGGCAATACACCACTCATTCTTGTTGACGGTGTTGAGCGTGCCATTGAGAATGTGGTGGCAGAGGATGTGGAAAGCGTACAGATTCTGAAGGATGCCGCTGCCACAGCACTTTATGGCTATAAGGGAGCCAACGGCGTACTTCTCATCACCACCAAGCATGGACAGTATAACACCAAGTCGTTCACATTCACATACGACCACGTGTTCTCATTCCTCACCAACAAACCCAAGATGGCGGATGCTGCCACATACGCATCTGCTGTCAACGAGGCTTACCGTAACCAGGGTAGTACTGGCAATGTGGCTTACAGCGACGCAGTGATTAATGCCTACAAGAACGGCAGTAACCCTCTCTATTACCCCAACGTCAACTGGGCGGATGAGACATTCCGCAATGTCTCCAACAACGACCGTTTCAACTTGGAGTTCAAGGGTGGTACGAGAAACTTCCGCTATTATACCAACGTTCAGTTGCTAACCAACAAGGGATTCATCAAGAACTTCCAGAACGACGGCTACTCCACACAGGACAAATATACCCGTGGTACGCTCCGCTCTAATATGGATATCGACCTCGGCCCCAAGACAAAGCTTCATACACATCTCTATGGCTTGCTCACCGAGCAGTCGCAGCCAGGTTCTCAGGCTAACCTCTGGTCGATGATTTATCAGGTGCCTGCAAACGCTTTCCCTGTAAAGGTAAACGATGCAGTATGGGGTGGTAACACTGTTTATACCACCAATAACCCTGTGGCACAGAGCCAAGGTGCCGCATACTACAAGAATCACCAGCGTGCCCTCTATGCCGACGTACAGCTTGTGCAGGATCTCTCGGCCATCACAGAGGGACTGAGCGCCCAGGGCCAGATTGGTTATGACACATGGTCGAACGTATATGAGGACCACTCAAAGACCTATCGCTACAGCTACTATGAGGTGTCAAATGCTGGCGACGTGATAGCTGACGGCAATGCTTCATTGTCTTCTGTTCAAGGTACTGACTCTAAGATGGGTACAGCATCTGGCAATAATGCATGGGTTCGCCGTTGCATTTTCAATGCCTCTGTTAACTACGACAGGACATTTGCAGAGAAGCATAACGTATATGGACAGTTGAAGTATGACTATGAGTTTAACGACCAGACCGGTACCAACACCACCGTCTATCGCCATAACATTTCTCTCTTCGCCCATTATGGTTTTGCCAACAAGTATCTCTTCGACGTTGCACTCGTAGAGTCAGGTTCAAGCCGTCTTGCTCCTGGCAGCAAGTGGGCTTTCTCTCCAAATGTATCTGCTGCATGGAACATCTCCAACGAGTCGTTTATGGAGAATGTGAAATGGGTTGACTTCCTTAAGCTCCGCGCTTCATTTGGCAATCAGTCGCTCGACGTGCTTCCCGGAAGCAACGTGTGGACCTATTACGACCAGTTCTATCTGATGAACGGAACATCTTATCCGTTCGATGCCACATATACTGGAACACAGTGGGGCAACACCTATTTGTCAACCGCCCGCACCCAGTCGCTGGGTCATGAGCGTTCCACCAAGTTTAATGTAGGTATCGACGCAACACTCTTCGGCAGCCTGAATGTATCTTTGGATTACTACTATCAGCATCGCTACGACATCTGGTGCTCTACAGCCGGAAGCTACAACAGCGTGTTCGGTCTTGGAGCTCCATACGAGAATGTGGGTGTAGTCAACTCTAATGGCTTTGAAGTGTCTGCTGACTATAGCAAGAAGATGAATTCCGACCTTACCATTAATGTAGGTGCATCGTTCACATTCAATAAGAACACCATTAAGGAGCAGGCAGAGGCTCCACAGCTCTATGCCAATACATCATCCACCGGTCACTGCTACGGACAGGCCTTCGGCTATGTTGCAAATGGATTCTTCCAGAAGAGCGATGACATCAATGGCGACGGAATCATCTCAACGTCAGAAATGAAGGAGAAGGGTTATCCTGTGCAGTCGTTCACAACGGTTTATCCCGGTGACGTGAAGTATGTTGACCTTACAGGCGAAGGCGTCATTGATTCCAACGACCGCAAGGCTATCGGTTACAGCACTACAGCTCCTGACATCTACTACAACTTCCATCTCGGAGCAGAATACAAGGGCATCGGTCTCGACGCAATGTTCCAGGGCGTGGGTCGTTGGACTGGATTCATGACAACAAATGGCCTCTACCGCTCGGCTGTTGCTACAAACACATTGTCGCAGTATCTCTATGACAACTCTTGGTCGGCTGAGCGCGGCAATACTGAGAATGCCCTCTTCCCTCGTCTCTCCACCACGAGCAATGCCAACAACGACCTCAACAGCACGCTCAACATGTTCGACCGCAGCTATCTCAAGCTACGCTACGTGGAACTATACTACAATCTGCCGAAGTCACTGCTTGAGAGCCTCAAGGTGGTACACAACCTCAAGCTCTACGTGCGTGGCACTGACCTCTTCACAATCGACAACCTCGACGAGGCTGACGCAGCATCCTACGGCGTGACACAGCCTCTGACAAGAAGTCTCCAGATTGGTGCAGCTGTAACATTCTAAACATTTAAAATGATTACGATTATGAAATTGAAAAAGAATATATTAGGCTTTGCAATGGCTGCTGTGGCATTGTCCGCATGTAATATGGACTATAATGAGTACACAGCCTATGACAAGGAGTATATCGAGCGTTCCTTCGCCTACGTTGGAGGTTTGATGACTACAATCTATACAAATATTGACACCGACTGGGGCAACCTCTCGGGAGCCATGCTTTCATCGGCTACCGACGAGTCGGAGTATAGCCACGACGGCAATTCCATCGAGGATTTCTACAATGGCAACTGGAGTGCAGCCAATCCCCATCAGACTATCTGGTCATCGGCTTACGAGGGAATTACCTACTGTAATGAGATTATCGACAACTGGTCGAATCTCGACTTCGAGCAGTTTAAGCTCAACCTCGACTACGAGAAGCAAATGTATCTCTACAAGAACTATGTGTATGAAGCTCGCTGGGCTCGCGCCTATTTCTACTTCACCTTGGTTCGTCAGTATGGCGGTGTGCCCTTCAAGACTCACAACACCACAGGTACAGAGGAGACTGCCCTGCCACGCACAAGTGCCGACGAGATCTTTGACTTTATCGCCAATGAGTGCGACAGCATTAAGGACAAGATAATCGAGGACTATTCTGCCGACAAGGAGCACATCCTCGCTAAGGCAGAGACTGGTCGTGCCAACAAGTATGCAGTGCTTGCACTGAAGGCTCAGGCCGCCCTCTATCATGCATCTCCTCTCTTCACAAAGGGCAAGAGTGCCGACGAGAAGAAGGCTCTTTGGGCTGCTGCAGTAGCTGCTCACAAGGAACTTATTGATGCTGCCGAGGCTAAGGGTATGGGACTGGCTTCTGATATTGCCTTGCTTTGGGACACAGAGTATTACTCAAATGCCGAGAGCAGTAAGGAGATTATCTTTGCCCGCCGTACCGCATCTGCCAACACCTTCGAGGGATATAACTTCCCCGTTGGTTATTCCTCTGGCCAGGGTGGCAACTGTCCTACACAGGACCTCGTGGACGCCTTTGAGTGTACCGACGGCAAGAGCATTGCCGAGAGCGACCTCTATGACGCAGCTAATCCATACGCTAACCGCGACGCCCGTCTTGCAAAGACTGTAGTGACAAATGGCGAGGCATGGCCTAACGACCTTGAGGCTTACAACAGTGAGCACCCAGTGCTCGAGACTTATATCGGCGGTTATCACTCACGCACTGGTAATGCAGCCGGCAAGTCATACGCCACAACAACGAGCTACTATCTGAAGAAGTTCTGCAATCCTAACCAGATTCTTCGTGCCCGCTCTGGTGTTGCTGTCACAACTTCTCCTCATGGATGGCTCACATTCCGCATGGGTGGCATGTACCTCAACTATGCTGAGGCTCTCTATCAGTATTTCAAGGCTTCGGGAAATGCCAATGCTGCCGATGCAAGCGGAAGCGTGACATACAAGGAGACTGATGGAACAGAGAAGACCATCTCTATTCCTGCCTCTCAGACTGCAGCTAAGATGGCAAGCATGACCCGCACACGTTCTGGTATGCCTGTGTTTGCTACAGGCATGTCTAACGATGAGTTCTGGGCAAAGTACAAGAACGAGCGTAGGGTTGAGCTTGCCTTTGAGGGTCACCGCTTCTACGACGTGCGTCGCTGGATGGAGGATGGTGACAAGTTCATGAAGATCCACCGCATGGAGATTACCAAGAACGACGATGGCACATTCTCTTATAATAAGGTGGCTGTGACACGTGGTGACGGTCAGTGGCAGACGAAGTGGAACCTCTTCCCATTCTCGCAAACTGAGATTATGAAGTCGGGCAATGCCATAACCCAGAATGAGGGTTGGTAAAATAATAAAAGATTCGGTAAATCCAGTTGAAGACAGTGTTGCGTAAGCACACTGTCGGAGACTGGAAACGAAATAAATAAATCATTTAATAATAACTAAAAATTTTAAACAATGAAAAAGTTTACTTTAATTTCATTGCTGATGCTCATCTGTTGCACGATGGCAAAAGCACAGTTGATGGACAAGTTCTTCTTCTCCATTCCAACTGACAAGATTGCTGACGGCTGGGTTATCCAGGATGCCGGTAACTTTGAGGGAACTCCTGGTAAGGACTACTTTCAGGCTTACAACAAAAAGAACGGCGGTCGTATGCTCAACTATTTTTGGAATGAGGATGCGTGGACAAAGATGGATGTGAACAATCTGCCAAACAACGAGTACAAGTTCACAATGAACTTGAACATGTCAAGCATGGCTACTCGTGCTGATATGGAGTTCACTCTTCTGCCAGTTGGTGCTTGTACTTCAAGCGACAGCCGTGTTTCTACACACAACTATCGTTGGTGGAACAGTGTTGAAGGCGAGGACTACTTCTTCCGCTGGAGAGTGGGCGAGAAGCCTGAAGCTGCAAATGGCGACTTCACAATCTACATCAATGAGAATCCTACTGCAAGAAACGACTGGGAAAAGACCACCGAGGAGACCCTCGTTCTCTCAAGCCAGAAGACTTACAAGTTTGCTTGCGTGATTAACGTAGTCAACAAGACAGCTACTTACACAATCGCTGACGAGGAAGACAATGTACTCGCAACTGGCGTTCACAACTATGTTTGCGCAGATGACCGTGCTGGTATCTTTGTTTTCTCAATGAACGGAACATCAGTTCACCAACTCTCTAACATTGGTCTCTCAACTCAGGTTGAAGGTCCATTCGCAGGTACTCCTTCTGTTGACCCATTGGCAGTTATCGGCACTCAGCGTGCATATTATGTAAACTTTGCCGAAGGCGAAGTGCTCCACTGGGTACAGCTCGGTGATGCAGAGGATGTCGTAAACGGTGAATCATACGCTAACGGCGAGGAATATACAGCTGAATACTGGACAGCTAATGACACCCGCGACTTTGAGGGTAATGAACAGGATTACTTTGGAAGCAAGATTATCTATTGTACAGAGTCTGGTAACCTCAGAGTATGGACAACACTTGCAGATGATGAATCAAACATTTCTGATGAGTCTGTAACTCCTGTTGAATGTGTTGAAGTTGTTATGCCTACTCCTGTAGCTACAATTACAAATGTGGAAGAAGGTTATGGAAAGGAATACACTCTCACAGTTGACAATTCAACTACCCTGCTTAAGCCAGAGATATCTATCCACTACGTCTTAAAGAACGCTTCAGGTTCTGTTATCGATGAGGGTACAGACTTGTCAGGTAAGAAAGTTACCTTCACTGAGCCAGGAACACTCGAACTCTACTCTTTGGATGCCAAGCACCCGAATCCATGGTATTCTCCTTCAGATGTTGTTACTATTCATAACAACGTTGAGTATGTAGAGCAAAGCTTCACCAACTACGCTTGGTCTAAGGAAGATTGCGACGCAGCTAAGGCTGGCTACACAGTAACGGAGATTATTGACAATGCCAACAAATCTCACTGGGATCGTATCTACTCTGACCAAAAGTATGGTTACGACGAGGTTGGCAATGCTTCTGTATGGGCTGACGGTACTGAATATGTATGGGTGAAGGAAGGCTTTGGCTTCTACCCTGGAACTGCTATAGGTACTGACGATGCCAAGTGGAACGTACAGGTTCCTGAGGATATCTACACTGGCTTTAAGCCATTGGTTCCTGCTGAAGCTGATAACTATGCAGCTGGTGCATGGGCAATATTCCCATTGCAGGGTATCGTATATTACTCTACCAATATCAACTACCTCAGCATTGGCATTTCTCCTGAGTATGTTTCAGACGATGCTTCCAAGCCTAACTTCTACATCATTCACAAACGTGGTGGCTACGACCGTCCTGACAAGGGTGACTGCAACGCCACAACTGTATGTGTAGCCGGTGAGAACTACAGCCTCTTTCGTTACGACACCGCCATCTGCGACGTTCGTATCATGACTTACAAGGGCTTCAACCCTGGCACTGGCATCTCTTCTGCAACAGCAGCCAAGGAGATTACTCCTGCCATCAGAAAGGTGATCACCGACAACGGTATCGTTATCGTTAAGGGTGACAAGACCTTCTCTGTATCTGGTGCACAGATGAAGTAATTTCATACATTAGATACAATATTCTATTCTGACCGGGGCTTCGCAACAAAAGCGACAGCCCCGGTCGTTGTTTTATCCAATTTATATATGCTTTTAGTAGAATTAGCAGAAAAAGTTTGGTTATTAAATAAATATTCAGTAACTTTGCCGCAAAAAAGGAGAAAACGATTATGAATAATAATATTAATGCATACAATGTTTCCAACAATGTACTGCCATTGTGGAACGAAATTAGGAATTTGGGACATAAAGATAAAATTGAGCTTATTACCCTATTATCTGTGTCATTGTCTGATGACGTTAGAAAAGGAGAACAGCACAATAATACTCAGGAGTTTATTGCTCGTTGCGGTGGGGCATGGAAAGGTGATATGACTGCTGAACAGATCATAAATGAGATAAATAACAAAAAGTCATCTACAGACCCAGTAAAATTCTGACATATGGATTATTTGTTGGATACGAATATATGTGTCTATTTTATGAGGGGTAATCGGAAGATTGTCTCAATGTTCAATAAAATAGGCATTGAACATCTCTATATTTCGGAGATGACGATTGGAGAATTATATTATGGAGCTGAATGTAGTGACCAATGTGCAGAGAATAGCAAAGTTGTTGAATCATTCTGTAATGGCATTAATATTCTTCCCATTTCAAATATATGGAAAGAATTCGCTAAGCAAAAATGCCATTTAAGACAGCATGGTCAAATTATTGAAGATGCAGACATAATAATTGGAGCAACCGCAATTGTTAATCATATGATTCTTGTCACTGAAAATACAAAACATTTAGGAAGACTAAAAAATGTCAATACAATAAATTGGAATGAATAATTATCAAAAAGAAAAGGTAAAAAAAGAAAGTACGGACGACAATCTTATTCGTACCATATTATATTGATTTTTCGTAGAATTCGCAGAAAAAGTTTGGTTATTAAAGAATTATTTCGTACTTTTGCGGCAAATCTTCAAACAGCGAAAAACTTGAAGAATATGGGATTTAGCACATTTGATATTCAAAAGGCGACTGGGCTGACAGAAGAAGAAATAAACTCGTTATAACTCGTGAGGGCTATTAAAAATATTAATGTAACTTTACTCCCAAAAGAGAATGTTTTATGGTAAATTATTGATTATGAAGACATTTAAATTTAAAGAAATCAATGAGTTTCTGGGAATAAGGCAATTAGGGAAGATTGCCCGTGAAAGATTATTGTCTGTAATGAATGATACCGATGAACGAATTTCATTGGATTTAGAGGGAGTCAAGGTCGTATCTAACTCCTTTGCTGACGAATGCCTTGCAAAACTTTTATACAAAATGTCATTTGAAGAACTAAAGCTACGCACAACATTCGTATCTGTTGATGATTTCGCAAGACAAAATATCGCCATAGCATTCAGACGCAGATTGAATGCTATGAAACAAGGAGTATTATAGTCATCAATATTATATGAGAAAACTTGCTTTAATTATCATTGCCGGCTTAAACATAGCCCCGGCATCGTTCGCACAAAGGGCGCAGGACTTTAATGCGGACTGGAAGATTGGCGACAAGGAAGTGACACTGCCGAGGGCATGGAACGAGGAGTATGCTTTCAAGGTGCCTATAGAGAAACTGCCCGACGCAGAGGTGACTTACACCAAGACTTTCCTTGCTCCAAAGGCCTGGAAGGGCAAGAAAGTGTTCATCGAGTTTGAGGGCGCAAGACAGGCTGCTGAGGTGTTCCTCAACGGCACGCAAATCGGACTGCATGAGAACGGGGTGATGGCGTTCGGATTCGACCTCACCCCATACATACGCGTCGGGAAAGAGAATGTCCTCGAAGTGAAGACAGACAACTCGTGGGCATACAAGGAAAAGGGGACTCCCACTGAAGGAGAGGTTGTTGCAGACGGGAACAACCTTCCAAATAATGCACTAAGTCCGGCTTCCTTCCAATGGAACAACAAGAACTTTAATGCAAATTACGGCGGACTGCCCAAGAACGTGAAACTGCATGTGACAGACCGACTCTACCAAACTCTCCCACTCTACTCCGCCCTCGGAACCACGGGTACTTACATCTATGCCAAGAACCACGACGTAAGAGGAGGCAAGGCTACTATACATGCCGAGTCGGAGGTGAGAAACGAGACGGGAAAGAAACAGACTTTTGTGTATAACGTGGAAATAATCGATCGTGATGGTTCAAAACTGTCTTCCTTCTCCTCCTCTCCAGTTACCATCGATAAGGGCGAGACACGTATTGTCAGTGCGGAGAACATGGTGGAAGGACTGCATTTCTGGTCGTGGGGATATGGCTATCTGTATGACGTGAACACATGCCTTACTGTCAACGGAAAGGTAATCGACCGACAGACTACAACGACAGGATTCCGCAAGACCGCATTCCGCGACGGCATGACCTATCTGAACGACCGCGTCATAATGATGCACGGATATGCACAGCGCACATCCAACGAATGGCCCGGAGTGGGCATGTCGGTGCCGGCATGGCTTAGCGACTATAGCAATGAACTGATGGTGCTCTCGGGAGGTAATCTCGTGAGATGGATGCACGTATGTCCATGGAAACAGGATATCGAGTCGTGCGACCGTGTGGGACTCATACAGGCAATGCCCGCAGGAGACGCTGAGAAGGACGTGAAGGGAAGACACTGGGAGCAGAGGGTGGAACTGATGAGGGACGCCATCATATACAATCGCAACAACCCTTCAATCCTCTTCTATGAATGTGGAAACAAGGGCATCAGCGAGGAACACCAGATGGAGATGAAGCAGTTGCGCGACAAGTATGACCCGCACGGAGGACGTGCCATCGGATGCCGCGAGATGCTCAACAAGGCGACTTGTGCAGAATACGGCGGCGAGATGCTGTATATCAACAAGTCGGCGGGCAAGCCTGTATGGGCTATGGAATACTGCCGCGACGAGGCTCTCCGCCGCTATTGGGACGACTGGTCATATCCATATCACAAGCATGGCGACGGACCTTTGTACAGGGATGCCGACGCCTCGGCATATAATCAGAACAACGACCAGTTTGCCGTGGAGATGGTGCGCCGATGGTATGACTACTGGAAGGAACGTCCGGGTACGGGACTGCGTGTATCCAACGGTGGCACGAAGATTATCTTCTCCGACACCAACACCCACAACCGTGGCGAATCCAACTACCGCACGTCGGGAGTTGTGGATGCCATGCGTCTGCCCAAGGATGCGTTCTATGCCCACCAGGTGATGTGGAACGGATGGGTTACTCCCGACAAGTCGATGACTCATATCGTAGGTCACTGGAACTACGAGGAATACTGCCGTGACAGGAACAACGGCAACACGGATTTCGCGAAGACCGTGTATGTAGTGAGCGACGCTCCTGTGGTTAAGTTGTTTGTCAATGGCAAGGAGACGGGACGCGACTCCGTGGCTTACCATTTCCTTCATGTATTTGAAAACATTGCCTTCGAGCCTGGAAACATCAAGGCTATTTCATATAATGAGGACGGCAAGGCTCTCTCCGAACATTGCATCGAGACCACGGGCAAGGCTGAATCGCTTCGCATCAGCAATATCAAGAACCACCAGCTCGTAGCCGACGGTGCCGACATGGTTCTCTTGGAGATTGAGGCTCTTGATGCCAAGGGGCGCCGCAATCCCCTCGCCACCAACATGCTTCACTTCTCTGTGGAGGGTCCTGCGGAATGGATTGGCGGTATCGGCAAGGACGAACAAGGCACCAACTGCATCCGCTCAACGTCTCTGCCCTTGGAATGTGGAGTAAACCGTGTACTTCTGAGAAGCACCGGCGAAGAAGGCACTGTGCGTGTGAACGTCACATGCGACGGACTGCCCGCCTCTTCCATCACCTTCGAAGCCAAGAAGGATGCCACAAACGCTCCCTTCGAGTTTGTGAGGGACGAGACTCCCGCCACTCCATCCTACAAGGACATCAAGCGCACCATACAGTGCAAGTCTGCCACAGCGGGATGCAACCAGCAGGACGCCATCCGCTCTTACGACGACAGCGAGGACACGGAATGGAAGAACGACGGCAGAATGTCAACGGCATGGATAAGATATGAGCTTGCGGAGAAGGCTCGCGTGGATGAGGTGGTGCTCAAACTGACGGGATGGCGCAAGAGGGAGTATCCTCTCCAGATATTCGCCGACGACACCCTCGTATGGGAGGGCAAGACTCCCGTGTCATTGGGTTACGTTCATCTTCCCCTTGCCGCATCCCAACCTGCAAGCAGCATAACAATCAAACTGCAAGGCACAGCCTCCGACTCCGACAAGTATGGCAATATAAAGGAGCTTGCAGCCCCCGTGGCCAACGAGCTTGACCTCTTCAAGGCCAAGGACGGAGACAAGGTGCGCAATGAACTAAGAATAGTGGAATGTGACTTGCTGCAATACACTAACTAAAAATAAAAGAAAAAAAACTATGAAAAGAATAGCAATACGATTCATGTCATGCTTTGCGGCAATCGTAATGTCAGTACATACGCATGCCGTTACGGTGCCTGAAGTGAAATGGGACAGTAAGAGTCTGATAATAGACGGACGGCGCGTTGTCCCTGTAATGGGCGAGGTGCATTTCTCGCGTATTCCCGCAACGGAGTGGAAGGACGAGGTGAGGAAGATGAAGGAAGGTGGAGTGACCATCATTGCCACCTACGTATTCTGGAACCACATTGAGGAACAGGAGGGCATCTTCAATTGGAGTGGTCAACGCGACCTCAGACGGTTCATCGAAATATGCAAAGAGGAACAACTGCCGGTGATATTGCGCATCGGTCCCTTCTGTCACGGTGAGGTGCGCAATGGAGGAATTCCCGACTGGGTCTTTACCAAAGGATGCAAGACACGCTCGCAAGACCCGTTGTTCCTGACATTCACCGAACGGCTCTACCGACAGATTTTCTCACAGATACAAGGACTGCAATGGAAAGACGGCGGACCGCTCATGGCGTGCCAGTTTGACAACGAATACCGGGGGTCGGGCGACTACCTGATGGCCCTGAAACGCATTGCCAAGGGCATAGGCTTCGACCTCCCCTTCTACACCCGCACAGGATGGCCCGAACTCTCCAAGCCAGTGCCATTCGGCGAGATGCTGCCGCTCTACGGCGACTATGCCGACGGATTTTGGGAAAGGTCGATTGAGGAGACGGCGGGCAATTACTACAAGGCCTTCAACTTCAAGGCGTTCCGTTCCTCCACCGCCATTGCCACCGAACAACTCGGCAAGCAGAAGGAGAAACTGATAGACGGCGACGAGCAGTATCCTTATTTTACTTGCGAATTAGGCGGAGGCATGATGCAGGCATACCACCGCCGCCCTTACGTCTATCCTGAAGATGCATATTCAATGGCATTAGTGAAACTCGGCAGCGGTTCCAATCTCCTCGGCTATTATATGTATCACGGAGGAACAAACCCCGAGGGACTGACATGGCTCAACGAGATGCAGCGCACGGTGGCAACAAACTACAACGATATGCCTGTGAAGAACTACGACTTCCAAGCTCCGCTCGGTGAGTTCGGACAAACCTTGCCACACTACTACATGCTGCGCAAGCTGCACCTCTTCATGCATGACTATGGAGAACTGCTTGCCCCGATGGAAGCCACATTCCCTTGCCCACAGGACATAGCCAAAGGCGACGACTCGTTCCTCCGCTGGTCATACCGCTCGCAAGGCAACAGCGCGTTCATATTCATCAACAACTACGAACGCCTGCAGAACATATCCACGAAACGAGGCGTCAGGCTCGAAGTTTGTGGAATTAAACTGCCAAAACTCAACATTCCCGCAGGCACGATGTGCATACTGCCCATAAATATCGATGGTATCAAATATGCCACAGCACAGGTCATAGCAAAGCGCGACGGTAATATATATATGGAACAAATAAAAGGCATACCCACAACCATTGCCTTGCAAAATGGAAAGGTTCTGAAAAACCTCAAGCCTCAAGGCACTGCCAGTCCCGTCTGCGGGAACATCTATCTGCTGACAAGCGAGGAAGCAGAGCGACTCTTCCTCCCAAAACACACCGAGGAGTACGTCCAGACTGCGGTGGAATATACAAAGGTGAAAGATGCCGGACAGCCACGTAAGATTACCATTGGTGCAAGAGGAGTGGCAGAAGAGCCAACCGACGAGGACTTCGCCAATGCCGCCGTGTATAAAATCACCTTGCCGTCAGAAGCCGTGGCGAAGGCAAACAGCCTGCTCAGCATAGAATACCAAGGCGACTGTGCCCGCCTCTATGCCAACGGCAAGCTCATTGCCGACCAGTTCCAGTACGGTCGTCCCTTCCTTTTGGGTCTTTGGCGACTGCCCGAAGGCACCACCGAGCTTGAGCTCCGCATCCTCCCCCTGCAAGCCGATGCTCCAATCTATCTCCCCAAGGAGGCAGACAAGACTCCGGGCGAAGGAGTGAAGAAGATACTGAGACTATCGCTTCCCCACAACCCCAAGGTTAGTCTGTAGCTGTGCAACGCTGCTGGCTCCTATTAGCACTGAGGTGACGCCACGGGTGTCGAGAATCCACTTCAGAGCCTTCTCTGCGAGTGTCATTCCCGCTGCCTGCGCCTCGGTGTTCCACTGGCGCAGTTGCTCGAGGAGAGTGTCGGTAAGTGCCGACTTCTTCAGGAAATGCTCCTTCGACATACGACTGTCTGTGGGAATGCCGTCGAGATAACGGTTGGTGAGCAGTCCCTGCGCAAGGGGCGAGAAGGATATGAACCCTACCCCACTATTGTTGCAAAGCTCGATGATTCCCTGGTCGAGAGGGTCACGGTCGAGCATGTTCAAGCGTCCCTGATATATAAGAAGAGGTGTATCGCGTGCGGCAAGATAGTCGATGGCAAAACGGGTGGCTTCGAGAGGCCAGCGCGAGATGCCAAGATAGAGAGCCTTGCCACGCTTCACAATGTCCACCATCGCCTGGAGTGTCTCCTCAAGCGGTGTCTCGGGGTCGTAACGATGACTGTAGAACAGGTCAACATAATCGAGATTCATGCGCTTGAGACTCTGGTCGAGACTCGCCATGAGATACTTGCGCGAGCCCCAGTTGCCGTATGGTCCGGGCCACATGTCATATCCCGCCTTGGTGCTGATGAACAGTTCATCGCGATAAGGACGGAAGTCATCCTTCATCAGCTTTCCGAAGGTTTCCTCGGCACTGCCGTAGGGAGGGCCGTAATTGTTGGCGAGGTCAAAGTGGGTAACTCCGTGGTCGAAGGCATAACGGGTGATGTCGCGACTGCGCTGCAATGGATCCACCGCACCGAAGTTATGCCAGAATCCAAGGCTCACCTCGGGCAGCAGGACTCCACTTCGCCCGCAGCGTCTGTACAACATTCCATTGTCGTATCTACTGCTGTCTGCTTTATAAATTTCTTCTATCATAATATAAATATTTTTAAAACCGACGCAAATATAAGAATAAATTCAATAATAAACAAGTATAATGCCAAAAATCAATGGTAAATGTCAATTATTAATATGTATTTATGGATTAAATTAAGTAATTTTGCACCAAAATTATTATTAGAAACCTAAGAAATGACTATGTTTAAGAGATTTGTTATCGGCTCGTTAGTGTTGTTTGCCATGTCATCCTTGATGGCACAAACCGCAGATTATCTCGTATGGTATGACGGCAAGAACGCCGTGACATACAACGTGCTTACGGATGTGGACCCGGTGGTGAAGGTGGCTCTCGACATGTTTTCCGAAGACATGTCGGCTGTCACGGGCAGGAAGGCCATACCCACGAAAAAGGGTGCGTTGAGGATTGTGGAACTTGACAAGGCAAGCAAGAAAGTGAGAAAGGAACTCATGCGCAAGGATGTTCCCGTGGAGGAAATCATGTCCTCGTGCGACGGATTTCATATATCGGTGACTGACGGAAAGGTGCTCATCGTGGGAAAGAACGGAAGGGGCACGGCTTACGGTATTCTCGAAATGTCGAGGATGGCGGGGGTGAACCCATGGATATGGTGGGGTGACGTGGTGCCGGAAAGGAAATCTCGTCTTAGCATCAACCGTAACACATCCGTCACCCAAGGGGCATCGGTGGAATATCGTGGCATATTCATCAACGATGAGGACTGGAGCATCCGCCCCTGGAGCGAGAAGGGACAAAAGGGACTTATAAATAGGGACATATATAAAAAGGTGTTCCAACTGCTGATGCGCCTGCGCGCCAATGCCATTTGGCCTGCGATGCACGAGGGTACGGTGTCGTTCTTCAAGACTCCCGGCGCAAAGGAGGTGGCTGACAGTTGCGGCATTGCCGTTGGCTCGTCTCACTGCGAACCGCTTTTGAGGAGCAACACGGGTGAGTGGAACGTCAAGGAGCGCGGGGCTTTCAACTACTTCACCAACCGCGAGAACGTGCAAAAGTATTGGACTGAGCGTCTCGACGAGGTGAAGAACTCCGCAGGTGGCAACCTCTTCACCATCGGTATGCGTGGCATTCACGACGGTTCGATGGAAGGGGCAAAGACCATGCAGCAGAAGTTCGACGGACTGCAACGAGTAATCAACGACCAGCAGGAACTCATCGCCCGGCATATCGGCGACCCTGCGAAGCAAACGCAGATTTTCATCCCCTACAAGGAAGTGCTGCAGATATACGAGAAGGGACTGACGGTGCCCGAATACGTCACGCTGATGTGGTGTGACGACAACTACGGTTATCTCACGCGACTGTCCAACGACGAGGAACAGAAGCGCACCGGCGGTGCGGGAATATACTACCACCTCAGCTATTGGGGACGCCCGCACGACCACCTGTGGTTGACTACCACCCAACCGGGACTGATATACAGCGAGATGCGCACGGCATACGACCACAATGCCCGAAAGCTATGGATTGTGAATGTGCATGACCCAAAGGTTGCGGGATATGACCTCGAACTCTTTCTCGATATGGCATGGGACATCAACTGCGTGAACGAGGCGAGTATCGAGAATCATTACTTGCGTTGGCTCTGCCGCCAGTTTGGCGAGGAGGCAGGCAAGCAACTTTTTCCTGCAATGAAGGAATTTTACAGACTGTGCGCCCTGCGTCGCCCTGAGTTTATGGGATGGACACAGGTGGAACTCGACAAGAAGAAATACAACCGTGGACTGAGTCCCATACAGGACACTGAGTTTACGATAGATGAAATAGGTGAATATCTGCAACGTTATGCCTCTGTCTCATCTGCCGTGAAGAAGGTGGAAGGCATTATTCCCGCAAGATTGCAGGATGCCTATTTTGCCGCGATAGAATATCCCGTGCTTGCCGCAGATGCCAATGCCCGCAAACTGCTTCTCGCACAAAAGGCAAGGCAGACGGGAGATGCCGATGCCGCCAAGCAAAGCGCAGGGGCATACGAAGAGATAAAGACGCTGACGGAACTCTACAACAACGAACTCGCCAGAGGCAAGTGGAAGAATCTCATGTCGATGAATCCACGCAACCTGCCCGTCTTCGGTATGCCTGACACTGCATATAGCAACGACTCTTCATATATAAGTGTCACACCAAACGAATACGAGTATATCTCGCGCAACGCCAATGAGTATTCATCTGCATCCGAAGGCTGCAAGGCGATACAGATGCTCGGACACTGCATGAACGCAGTCAGCATACCCAAGGGCGGATCTCTCGATTACACTTTCAACACATCATCCGCAGGTGATGCCGTAATGAAGATCGCCCTCATCCCCACCCAACCCAACGACAACGGTGACATTCGCTTCTCGGCAAGCATCGACGGAGGTGAGGAGCGGGTGTTCTCACTAAAAGAACCTTTCCGCTCGGAGCGTTGGAAACTGAACGTCCTCAGGGGACAGGCTGTGAGGGAGATAGAGCTTAACGGCTTAGCCCCAGGAAGGCACACGCTGAGAATCAAGGCTATCGACAATCACATCATTGTGGATCAATGGAATGTGGATTTCGATATAAGCCGTAAGAGGTATTTATTTTAATAAACACAGAGGTGATTATTTTAATAAACACAGAGACACAGAGATACAGAGGTATTATTATAAGTTTTAAAGAATAAAAAACTTTGTCTCTTAGTGTCTTTGTGTTTGAATAAAACAAAAAAACTCTGTGACTCCGTGTCTCTGTGTTAAAAAAACAATTAAAAAAAAGACATATTATGAAAAAGACATTCGCAACCGTATTTCTTGCCATGACTATGGGCATGGCTTGGGGACAGAAGGCAACAATCTCCCCTACTGTTCATGAACAACTTGACCGCGGCGTAGTGGCACTGCCCGCACAGGACAAGGGAATTTTCGTAAGCTGGCGACTGCTCGGCGACGATGCCAATGACGTGACGTTTGACGTGGTGCGCAACGGCAAGACCATCGCCAAGGACATCAAGTCAACCAATTTCACCGATGCCGAAGGTTCGCCTGCATCCACATATAGCATCATTGCAAGGCAAGGCGGCAGCGAGACTGCCTCAAAGGAAATCAAGCCCTGGGCTGACCTCTTCTATCGTATGCCCATCGACCGCCCCGACGGGGGCAATACTCCCGACGGAAAGCCTTATACCTATTCGCCCAATGACTGCTCGGTGGGGGATGTTGACGGTGATGGCGAGTATGAACTGATTGTGAAATGGGACCCGTCGAATGCCCACGACAATTCGCACGACGGATATACGGGCGATGTCATCTTCGATTGCTATAAGTTGACGGGCAAGCGACTCTGGCGCGTCAATCTCGGGCGCAACATCCGTGCTGGTGCCCACTACACGCAATTCCTCGTGTATGACTTCGACGGCGACGGCAAGGCTGAGATGATATGCAAGACTGCTCCCGGCTCTTCCGACGGCAAGGGGCAGTTTGTCACCATGTCTGCCACGGACAATGATATTAAAAATATTGACAACTCATCCGACTACCGCAACCGTCTGGGCAGAATCCTCGAAGGCGAGGAACTGCTTACGGTATTCAGCGGAATGACGGGCGAGGCACTTCACACCGTATGGTATAACCCCAACCGCGCCTACGGTGTCGGGGGCAAGGCTGAATATGCGGGATGGGGCGACTCAAAATGTCAGGGCAACCGTGGCGAGAGGTATCTCGCATGCGTGGCTCATCTCGACGGTATCACCAGGAATGCGAGTGCGGTGATGTGCCGCGGATATTACACACGCTCTTATCTGTGGGCTGTGGATTTCGACGGAAAACAGCTCACCACCAAGTGGTTGCACGCTTCCATAAGTCCTGAGGAATGGAATCTTCATGATGCCAATGGAAAAATATTGAAATCCGCCAAAGGACTGAAGGCTACGGCATACGGACAAGGTGCCCACGGAATAGCCGTGGCTGACGTGGATGGCGACGGATGCGACGAGATTACCTACGGTTCTGCTGCAATTAACAATGACGGAACTCTTCTGTATTCCACTGGTCTCGGACATGGCGATGCCTTCCATCTCTCCGACCTTGACCCCGACCGTCCAGGACTTGAGTTCTATATGGTGCATGAATCCCGTCCCTACGGTGCCGACCTTCGCGATGCCCGCACGGGTGAACTCCTCTTCCACGAACATGGTGACGAGGACACTGGACGTGGCATGTGCGCTGACATAGATGCCGCCCACCGCGGTTGCGAGATGTGGCATATATGCAACAGGGAGGTGAAGGACATCCATGGGAATGTCATCGCCAAGACAATGCCCCCTATGAACTTCCGTATCTATTGGGACGGCGACCTGCAGGAGGAACTGCTTGGCAATCTCCCCCGCCGTCCGTTCTTCCCGCCTTGTCTTATGAAGTGGAACGGCAGGAGGGCTGAGCCTCTGCCTCTGAGCAACGGAAAAATGCTTCACGAGATGGGCAATTCGGGTTCGTGCAACTGGACCAAGGCCACTCCTAATCTTCAGGCTGACCTCATGGGCGACTGGCGCGAGGAGCTTATCTTCTGGGATGTCACCGATGCCTCTCATCTCAACATTTTCACCACCAACTGTCCCACCGACTACCGTGTCCCCACCCTCATGCACGACCACACCTACCGCATGGCAGTGGCATGGCAGAACGTGAGCTACAACCAGCCCCCGCACCTCGGCTACTATCTGCCCGCGATGTTTTAATCCACAGATTAACACAGATATTAATTTATAAGGGATTAACACAGATTTTGTCTGCACGTTGTAATCTGTGATAATCCACTTATAATTTCCATCAGTGTAAATCTGTGGATAAAACAAACAAACCAAAAATCAAATGTTAAAAATCAAATATTGTTGTTGGACATATAATATAAATATGTAATTTTGCAGCGGATTTGAGAAATAAAGAAAAAACCTAAATAAATAAAATGAAAAAAAGAATACTGATGGGAGCTATCATATCGCTCTCTACATCAATGACTTTTGCACAAGTGGCAAAACCAATGGAGGATGTCAACAAGGTGGTGGATAACACCCTCGACAGCCTCAACAAGGCCAAGACCGCACGAATACCTGCGGGAACAAGCCGCAAGGGCAACAACCCCGTGCTCTTCCTCATCGGCAACTCCACCATGCGCAACGGTACGCTTGGCAACGGCAACAACGGACAGTGGGGATGGGGCTACTATGCACAGGAGTTCTTCGACGAGAACAAGATCACTGTTGAAAACCAGGCTCTCGGAGGTATGAGCAGCCGCACCTTCTACACCCGCCTTTGGCCCGACGTGCGCAAGGGCATACAGAAGGGCGACTGGGTCATCATCTCCATCGGACATAACGACAACGGTCCGTATGACAGCGGACGCGCCCGCGCCAGCATCCCTGGCATAGGCAAGGACACGCTAAACGTCACCATCAAGGAGACGGGTGTGAAGGAAACGGTATATACCTACGGTGAATATCTACGCAAATACATCAACGACTGCCGTGCCGTGGGAGCTAATCCCATCCTGATGTCACTCACTCCGCGTGACGCCTACGACGACAACGGCAAGATAGTGCGTGTAAACAAGACCTTCGGTCTGTGGGCAAAGCAGGTGGCTGAACAGGAAAACGTGCCTTACGTCGATCTCAACGAGATTTCGGCATCCAAGCTCGATGCCTACGGTCCTTGGAAGGAGAAATACCACTTCTACACCGACCATATCCACACAAGCCGTTTCGGTGCTATGATGAACGCAAGGTCGGCTGCCGAGGGTATCGCAGAGAGCAAGGACCCTAAACTTGCTCCGCTGCAGGCTATGATGCACAATGTGGAACTGCCCACCGAAGAGGTGAACCGCGAAAAGGGCAAGCCCGTGGTGTTCATCACAGGCGACAGTACGGTGAAAAACGAGGACAAGGACGAGAACGGAATGTGGGGCTGGGGTTCACAGGCTTACACCGTGTTCGACCAGAACAAGATTACCTGCGTCAACTGTGCCAAGGCAGGACGCAGCACCCGCACCTACCTCAACGAGGGACGTTGGGACAAGGTGTATAACAGTCTTCAGCCCGGCGACTTCGTGCTGATTCAGTTCGGACACAATGACATTGGTCCTATCGACAATCAGAAGCAGCGCGGAACGATAGCCTGCGCCAAGGACACAAGTCATGTCTATAAGCTCGCCGACAGCGGCAAATACGAGGTGGTATATTCCTTCGGCTGGTATCTGAAGAAATTCATCCAGGACGTGAGGGAGAAGGGTGCCACTCCTATCCTCGTGTCGCTCACTCCGCGCAACGAATGGCCCGGCGGCAAGATTGAGCGCCGCAACGACTCCTACGGCAAGTGGTATCGCGAGGTGGTTAAGGAAACAGGAGTGGAATTAGTGGATGTACATAATATCTCTGCCGACTTCCTCGACGGTATCGGAAGGGAAGAGGCAAAGGCATATTACAACCACGACCATACCCACACCTCCCTCACCGGCGCCAAGTTGAACGCCAAGAGTATGGCTAAGGGTCTGATGCGCAACGACTCGCCACTCGCCAAGTATCTCATTGCCCAAACCACAATCGTGGAGGACATGAGCAAGAGAGACCCGAAGAACAACGACCCGTTCTACTATACAGCCGAACTGCCCGACGGCAACTACAAGGTGACTGTTGTCTTCGGCTCCAAGAAAAAGGCGGGAAAGACTGTCGTAAGGGCAGAAAGCCGACGTCTTATGGTGGATGAGGTGACAACGAAGAAGGGTGAGTTCAAGACGGTTGAGTTCACCGTCAACAAGCGCACTCCGTTTATCTCCGACCTGAAATACGTTAAGATTAAGGACCGTGAGAAGGGAACCATGACCTGGGACGATGTCCTGACATTGGAGTTCACCGGTGCCGCTCCTGCCGTCAAGGAGTTGCGAATAGAGCGCGACACCACCGCTACACAGGTTTTCCTCTGCGGCAACTCTACCGTCACCGACCAACCGAATGAACCATACGCCAGCTGGGGACAGATGGCTCCCGTGTGGTTTGGTCCCGACGTGGTGATTGCCAATCATGCCGAGAGCGGACTTGCCACAAGTTCGTTCATCGCCCAGAGCCGTCTCGACCAGGTGATTGAGCAGATGAAGAAGGGCGACTACGTGTTCTGCGAGTTCGGTCATAACGACCAGAAGGAGCGCAAGCCCGGAAGCGGTGCATGGTATAACTTCTCGCAGAACCTCAAGATATTCATAGACCGTGTGAGGGCAAAGGGTGGCAATCTCATCTTCGTCACTCCAACCCAGCGCCGCTCTTTCGACGAGGCTACTCATAGCAAGATACAGGAAACCCACGGCGACTATCCCGACGCCATGCGTGCTGTGGCTCGCCGCGAGAACGTGCCGGTGATTGAACTTCACGACATGACCCGCACATTCTTCGAGACTCTCGGATTTGAGGGCAGTAAGTCGTCGCTCGTGCATTATCCAGCCAACTCATTCCCCGGTCAGACCAAGGAACTTGCCGACAACACCCACTTCAATCCCTACGGCGCATACGAGGTGGCAAAGATGGTGGTTATGGGCATGAAGCAGCTCAACCTACCCCTCGTCAAGTCACTGCGCCCGGAGTGGAAGGACTACAATCCCGCACAACCCGACGACGTGAAGACCTTCAAGTGGTATCCCGCACAGAGTGTGGATGTGACCAAGCCGGCGGGAAACTGAGCTTTTTAAATGAAGAGTGAAGAATGAAGAATGAAGAATGAAGAATGAAGAATGAAGAATGAAGAATGAAGAATGGCTGCGCGAACTCCTCGGATGCGGATGCCTCTGGGAGCGTGGGCGTCTCGCCCGCGGCTTGTCGAGAAAACATATTATTTAAACATTATGACAATGAAAAAACTTATGATTATAGCGGCTATGGCAATGCTCGCAGGAGAAGCATCAGCCGCAGTGAGAGATACTATAAGCCTGAATGCGGGATGGCAGTTCCACCTCGGTGAACTGCCCGGCATCGAGGCAGTGAAGAACGCCAAGAGCGAGAAGGTCAACCTGCCGCATGACTTCCTCATCGGACAGCCATGGGTGGAACCCGACCCCTCGGAGCGTCCCGACAACAGCGACGCAGGCAGCAACGTGCGCAGCCGACTCAGCCCCCGTGGCTTCAAGGAGATGAACGTGGGATGGTACAGATACTCCCTCACCCCCAAGGCAGAATGGAAGGGCAAGAGAGTAGTGCTCGACTTCCAGGGCATCATGCTCGTGGGCGACGTGTGGCTCAACGGCAAGCATATCGGCAAGACCGACTACGGCTATCTTGGCTTTGACTCCGAAATCACGGGTCTGCTCAAATTCGGCGAAGAGAACGAAATCATCGTCAAGGCAAATACCCAACAGCCAAATAATTCCCGTTGGTACACCGGCGGCGGACTCTATCGCGACGTCAACCTCATCGTCACCGACAAGAAACTCTACTTCCCGCGCCATCCGCTCTTCATCCGCACCGAAAACAACAGCAAGGTGAAGATTCAGGCAGAGATTGCATGCTTCAACAAGGTGGATAAGATTCCTGCCGAGGTGAAGATCTATGATGCCAACGGACAGGTTGTCGCCCAGCAAAAGCAGGACATCACCTTCAACGCAAAATGGCGCACACGCGAATATGAACTCCAGCCGATGGAGATTAAGAACGCCAATCTCTGGTCGTGCGAGTCACCTTATCTATATACCGCCGAGGTGACCCTCTTCGACGCCAACGGCAACACCGTTGACCAGATACGCGAGCAGTTTGGCGTACGCACCATCGAGTTCTCGCCCGCCTGCGGATTCAAGCTCAACGGCAAGAAGGTGCTGCTCAAGGGATATGCCAACCACCACACCCTCGGTGCCCTTGGTGCCGCAGCCTATCCCCGTGCCATCGAGAAGCGCATACAGTTGATGAAGTCTTTCGGCTACAACCATATCCGCACATCCCACAATCCCTACAGCGAGGACTTTATGCGCCTCTGCGACCGCTACGGCATCCTCGTCGTGGATGAACTGTATGACAAGTGGCTCACACAGTATGCAGGAGGTCGCGTGGAATGGGAGGCACTGTGGCAGCGCGACGTGCCCGAATGGGTGAAGCGCGACCGCAACCATCCCTCTGTCGTTATGTGGAGTCTCGGCAATGAACTTCAGCAATACGCCAACCTCCCCTTCAACGACTGGGGAGTGACGGCATACAATCTGCAAAAAGAACTCCTTCATAGATATGACAACACCCGCCTGACCACCGTCGCCATGCACCCCCGCTACCGCGACATCGACACCGACTCCATCCCCGCACCTTTGGCGATAGCCACCGAGGTCAACTCATATAACTACCGCTATATGTACTTCCCCGGCGACTCGCGCCGCTATCCCGAGAAGATGTTCTATCAGAGCGAGGCAAGCACTGCCGCCATGGGTCCCAACTTCTTCGAGATGGACCTCGACAAGGTTGTAGGTCTTGCCTACTGGGGAGCCATCGACTATCTCGGCGAGAGTATGGGATGGCCCATCAAGGGATGGAACCAGGGCGTGTTCGACATCTCCCTACAGCCCAAACCCGACGCTTACTTCCTCAAGAGCATGTTCTCAGATGAGCCCACCGTCCACCTCGCCGTGATTGAGAAGGGAAAGAAGGGCGAGCAGATGTGGAACGGAGTGAACGTTGCCATCGGCAGCTATTCAGAGAACTGGAACAGGCAGGAGGGCGAGAAGCTCTCGCTCTACACCTACACCAACGCCGAGGAGGTGGAGCTGAAGCTCAACGGCAAGAGCCTTGGCGTGAAGCAAAACAGCACCAACCCCAAGGAGCGCAACCGCATCAAGTGGGACAACATCGAGTATAAGTCGGGCACCCTTACCGCCATTGCCCGCAACGGCGGCAAGGAGGTGGCACGCCATAACTTGGTGACAACAGGTGAAGCCGTTGGCCTCAAACTGATACCCGACGCACAGACATGGCATGCCGACGGCAAGGACCTGCTGCACGTCAGGGTAATTGCCGTAGATAAGAAGGGCAGACGCGTGTTCTCCGCCGGCGAGAATCTCCGTTTCTCCGTGGCTGGCGATGCCGAGATAGTAGCTGTTGACAACGGCAACATCTCGTCCGACGAACTTGCCGTAGGCACCGAGCGCAGTCTCTTCATGGGCAGTGCCCTTGTCGTCCTCCGTGCAGGAGCGTCAGCCTCCAACATCACCTTGGAAGTGACAAGTGACAAATACAAGACTCAGAGATTAAAACTCAATACATTGTAGTTTTCTTTAAATTTAGTTAGTTGGTTCTCCGGACCGGCGTAATTCCATCCCATAGGATTACGTCGGTCCTTTTATATTATCTCAAGTTTCATTTAAAACATTCTTTATTCTTAACGAATCATATGTATGGAATAGCCTTGCGGTAATCTTATTTCATCATACCAAAGTATCTTCATCTTCAGTCATAGCATCCTCTTATTTACAATACCTTGATTTCTTCATCCGACAAGCCCGTCATTTCTGATATGTCAGCAGCAGTGAATCCTTTTGACTTCATTTTTCGTGCAATAGCAATAGCTTTTCTTTTTTCCCCTTCCGCATTACCTTCTCTCCTCGCCGTATCAATTGAATTCTTGATGTCACGGTAGGCATTTAGACTATCTTCGTATTCACGCAGCTCCTCGGGAGTGAACGTGGCTATCTCCGCCACATCTCTTTCTTCTATTCCATTCATACCACTAAATATAATTTCCGCTGCAAAAGTACAACTTTTCAGTGAAATCAGCAAGAAAATCATCAGAAAAATTTGAGAAAAGTACATTTTTACATTTTTACATTTTTACAGAGATTTGTTTTTTTGAATGTACTTATAATAAATTGCAAGAAAGAGAAATATTATATTAAAATCATTATATATTATATTATAATATATTATAATATAATATATAATAATTCATTATGACGATTTTGGGGATTACTTAAAATCGTTGTAAATAACGATTTCTCTGTAAAAATGTAAAAATGTAAAAATGTAAAATTGAAGATTTGAGGCACTGCCTCAGCGAGCTAAAACGGCTCACCGAGGTAGTGATAGAGAAGTCGCACCTGCTGTGGTGTGAAACGGCGTTGTGTGGGAATGTAGCCTGTGGCGGCGAGACGTAGCACCCGAAAATTTGAGACGAGACTATAGAAAATCTGAGACGTGGCGCGGCAGGAGGTGAGACGTCTTAATCCACAGATTAACACGGATTGGGATTTTTAAGTGGATTAACACAGATTTTTGGCTGTGCATGAGTATCTGTGAGAATCTGTGGATATTTTTTTAGGCACGGAGGGACACGGCTTTTTTTTAAAAGGCACGGCTGGGCTGCGCGATGTTGTTTGGGCTTTATTTGCTATTTGGCTATACTAAAGTATAGACACGGCTCTTTCTAAATGAAGAGTGAAGAATGAAACTAAGCCGTGAACTTGCGCAAGCAAGCCGTAATCACGAAGTGCAGTGGTTAATATCCATGCGGAGCCAAGCAGTGTCTTTGAAAAAGCCGTGGGATTCCGTGCCAAAATAAAAATCTGTGATAATCCACTTAAAATTCTTATCTGTGGAAATCTGTGGATAAATTATAATCTGTGGATAAATAACTCGCAATAACTCGCAAGTCTTATAATGGATTTTATATACATCTGATAATCATCTGATTAACTCCGTTCTTGTATTTATGAGAAACAAAACAGAAACAAAAGTGGCGAGAAACACGTTTTTGTTCCTTTACCTGTTTCCCTTGCTTTCTTTCCTGTCAGATACCTTCATTTTTGTGTTTGGATGAAAAAACGATAGTACGTTTTGTGGGCTTGATATGTTTCTTGCGGACTACTTGACTCGGTGTTTCTTTTCCCTATAATCAATTTGGTTGTTGAAATCCAAGTGTGAAATTGGCGATAGCCTTATCGCTGGTACGGAGAATTTTTGCAGTCAAAGGAAGAAAGACTTCCTGCACCTCTTCTACGATTCTTTGATTCTTTTCCTGACGTAAGCGACCCATACGGTTTTCGGGTTTTAGACGGACATATATACAGTTTACTTTAGGTTAGCATATATATAAGAGCTAACCAAGGTAAACTAAAGTGTTTTCCGACCTCTTGTTTTCCCCTCTTTTCGATATGGTAAGCATACGTTGTTTCTGCCTACCTATATACAGTTTACTTTAGGTTAGCATATATATAAAAGCTAACCAAGGTAAACTAAAGTGTTTTTGTCCTATAGATACTGCACTTTGTGGACTCTTTTCTCCTTTGACTGCAAAACCTCTTATAGCCTTATCTCCACCTATAACGTCACTTCACACTGCTGTACCA
>SAMEA3663208__coassemble_57_pt1 | contig 81019 bp, 66 predicted proteins | sample SAMEA3663208__metabat2_low_PE_010 | metagenome-assembled genome bin SAMEA3663208 (sample SAMEA3663208) | pig gut metagenome | biome: pig gut; feature: pig-associated habitat; material: faeces | place: China | collected 2013
AATGCAATGCGGGAGAGTAGGAAGCCGCCTTCTTTTCAAATCAAAGTCGAGCCTCAAAAGTAGCAATACTTTTGAGGCTTTTTTATATTATTATTATTCTGTATTTATATGATAATAATCTTATGACATCTTATGTTATAGGTAGTTCTATCCTGAAAGTTGTTCCTTTGCCTATTTCGCTTTCTTTTACGTATATTTTCCCTTTATGATATTCTTCTATTATTCTTTTTGCCAATGAAAGTCCTAAACCCCATCCACGTTTTTTCGTAGTGAAACCTGGAGTAAAGACATTCTTGATGTCACTGCGTTTGATTCCCTTGCCGTTGTCTTTTACTTCAATTATTGTTTTTTCCTTTTCCTGATATGTGTAAATATCGATGTTTCCTTTTCCTTCCATGGCATCCACTGCATTTTTGCAGAGGTTTTCAATGACCCATTCAAACAGTGAGGTGTTGATATTTACAATTATGTTATTGTCCGTGCCACAGTTGGATGTTATCTTCACTTTTGAGGATGTGCGTCTGTCCATGTATTCTACCACGTGTATCACCACCTCATTTAGACTTGTTTCCTTTGGTTCAGGTATGGAGCCTATCTTAGAGAATCGTTCGGCTATTATTTCAAGTCGTCTTACGTCTTTTTCCATTTCCCTGATCATCTCGTCATCAGGATAACTCTCCTTGAGAATTTCCGTCCATGCCATTAGACTGGAGATTGGAGTACCTAATTGATGGGCTGTTTCCTTGGATAATCCAACCCACACCTTGTTCTGTTCAGCCTTTTTGGAAGAGAGTAGGGCAAATATGGCAATAACCACGAAGATAAGAACAATTCCAAGCTGCACGTATGGATAAGTGGCAAGTCGCTTGAGCATTATTGACTCGTCATAACATACAATCTGATAGTCGGTAGTTCCGTCCAGGTCAATCTTTATATATTTACCTGATTGATAGTAGCTTTGGGCTTGTTTCTTTAGGGCGTTTATTGAGTCATTGGCATTACTCTCATTAATGTCGATATTTCTGTAGTCACATATATCCCCTTTTGAAGACATGACAATAACAGGAATGGTATTATTTGCCTTTAAGACATTAAGCACCAGGGTAAGGTCGGTATTTTCCGATGCGTTATTGAGAGTGTTCAGTGCCTGTGCCCACGTAACCATCTTGTTGTGTTCCTCGTTAGAGAGGTCTTTAATTAGAATATGTGAAATCACCAATGAGGCCACCGCTATTATGATAGCAGTGACCACAAGTATGATTTTCACCTGTCTTATCCTGTCTGTCCACATCATCTTCTCAGTTCCTCCCTTAAGAATTTAGCCGTGAAACTTTCCTTTGACTCTGCCACCTGTTCCGGTGTCCCTGTCACAGTGACTCGACCTCCGCCCTTTCCGCCTTCAGGGCCAATGTCGATAATATGGTCTGCCAGTTTGATTACGTCGAGATTATGTTCAATGACTATTACCGTGTTTCCCCTGTCCACTAATTTCTGTAGTACCTCCATGAGGATTCTGATATCCTCAAAGTGAAGACCGGTTGTTGGTTCGTCAAGGATATACAGAGTGCTGCCAGTGTCCTTTTTGCTTAGTTCCGTAGCCAATTTCACTCTTTGGCTTTCACCGCCCGACAGAGTTGTGGATGGTTGTCCAAGTTTGATATATCCAAGTCCCACGTCCTGTATTGTCTTGATTTTGCGTAGTATGTCAGGCACGTTTTCGAAGAATTCAACAGCCTGGTTAACTGTCATCTCCAATACGTCGGCAATACTTTTTCCCTTGTATCTCACCTCAAGCGTCTCACGGTTGTATCTCTTGCCGTGACATACCTCGCACGGAACCATCACGTCGGGCAGGAAATTCATTTCTATGGTCTTATACCCGTTTCCTGAGCAAGCCTCGCATCTTCCGCCCTTTACATTGAAAGAGAACCTGCCTGGTTTATAGCCTCTTATCTTTGCCTCGGGCAGATTGACAAACAGTGAACGTATGTCTGCGAATACACCTGTATATGTAGCAGGATTAGAACGCGGAGTCCTGCCCAATGGACTTTGGTCAACATCCACCACCTTGTCTATATTCTTGATGCCCTCAATCGAGTCATACGCTAAGGGCTCTTTCAGCGAGCGGTAGAAATGCTTGCTGAGAATAGGTTGCAGGGTCTCGTTGATGAGAGTGGATTTTCCCGAACCGCTCACGCCTGTTACAACTATGAGCTTGCCAAGTGGAAATTCAACGTCGATGTTTTTCAGGTTGTTACCCTTGGCACCACGAATCCATATACTCTTGCCGTTACCCTCCCTGCGTTTTTCCGGAATCTGTATTTTCAGTTCCCCGTTCAGGTATTGGCTCGTTATAGTGTGTTTCTTGAGCATCTCCTCGGGAGTGCCTTGGAATACCACCTCACCGCCTTTTCTTCCCGCCTTGGGACCGATATCCACAACATAATCCGCTGCAAGCATCATGTCCTTGTCATGTTCCACTACGATAACCGTGTTGCCTATGTCCCTGAGTTCCTTCAGCGACTTGATAAGCCTCTCGTTGTCCCTTTGGTGCAGTCCGATGCTTGGTTCGTCAAGGATGTACAGCACGTTAACCAGTTGCGAACCTATCTGCGTTGCCAGTCTGATGCGCTGGCTCTCGCCGCCCGAAAGGCTTGCCGACTGCCGGTTAAGTGACAGATAGTCAAGACCCACCTCAAGCAGGAAGTCAAGCCTTGTCCTGATTTCCTTTACTATCTCACTTGCGATGGCGCTTTGCTGGTGGTCAAGATATTCCATGGCCTCGTCAATCCATGTCCTCAGTTCGGCTATGTCCATGTTTGCAAGTTCGGCTATGTTCTTGTCCCATATCTTGTATGAGAGGGCCTCACGGTTAAGTCTCTGGCCGTGACATTCGCTGCATACTGTCATTGCCGTGAATTGGTCAGCCCATTTCTGTCCGCTTGCAGATTCGTCGTTTTCCATCACGTTGCGAAGATATTTTATCACTCCGTCGTACGATGAGAAATAGTCGGATGATGTTCCCACCAAATCCTTACTGATCTTCACTGTACCTAATGAGCCGTATAACACCTCATTTACAGCCTCCTCCGACAAGTCCTCAAACTTGGTCTTGATGTCATATCCATAGTTTTTCAATATGGAGTCTATCTGCCAGAATATCATCTGGTTCTTGTATTTCCCAAGTGGAACGATGGCTCCGTTGTATATGCTGATGCTGCGGTCGGGTATCACCTTGCTCATGTCGATGGAGTTGATTATTCCGAGTCCCTTGCATCGTGGGCATGCGCCTTGCGGCGAGTTGAACGAGAAATTGTTGGGGGCAGGGTCACTGTATGCCATGCGCGTTGTGGGGCACATCAGGCGTTTTGAGAAGAATTTTCCCTCCCCGGTGTCATTGTCGAGAATCATAATCAGTCCGTCTCCTGACTTCATTGCCGTGGTGACGCTTTTCTTCAGTCGGTCGTCGTTTTGTCCGTCCTTCACCGCCATCTTGTCAATCACCACCTCAATGTTGTGGTTCTTGTATCTGTCCACTTTCATGCCTTCGGTTATTTCCCTCACAGTGTCATCCACGCGTACGTATATATAACCCTTGCGCCTGAGGCTCTCGAAGAGTTCGCGGTAGTGTCCCTTCCTGCTTCTCACCAATGGTGCAAGAATCATGATTTTCCTTCCCGAATAGTCCTTGTGAATCATTTCCACCACGCGCTCTTCCGTGTATTTCACCATCTCCTCGCCGGTTGCATAGCTATATGCCTTTCCCGCCCTCGCGAACAGCAGACGGAGGAAGTCGTAAATCTCCGTCGTTGTGCCTACGGTGGAGCGGGGGTTTCTGTTTGTGGTTTTCTGTTCGATGCTGATGACAGGGCTGAGTCCCGTAATCTTGTCCACGTCAGGCCTTTCCATTCCTCCGAGGAAGTTGCGCGCGTATGCCGAGAAGGTCTCGATATACCTGCGCTGTCCCTCAGCGTAAATGGTGTCAAAGGCGAGTGATGATTTTCCCGAACCCGACAGTCCGGTGATTACCGTGAGGCTGTCCCTCGGTATCTCCACGTCGATATCCTTGAGGTTATGCACCCTTGCGCCCCACACGTTGATGCACGCCTCTTCCTTGGTATTATTGCTGTTGCTGCACATCTTCATTAAAACTCGTTAATACGTTCACATCCCTTTTGATATTGTATTCCCTTCCGTCGGCACCTTTTGCCTTCACCAGCACGAAGTATGTTCCGTCCTTCACTGTCTTGCCGTGGAAAGTGCCGTCCCATCCTCCGTTGATGTCCGTCCAGTCATACAGTTTCTGTCCCCATCTGTTGAAGATATATGCATGAAACTCCACGATGCTCCTGTGCGACGACTTTGCCTTGTATATGTCGTTCACGCCGTCACCGTTTGGCGAGAATGCGTTTGGCATTTCCAGCAGGCTTGTGCTTATGGTGATGGATATGCTGCCCGCCAGTTCCGGTTCATCCGTGCCCGGATAAGTCACAAACAACGACACTAAGGTAGTCCCCGACTCCATGAATTTATAGGTCGTGGTCTTCTCATACCTCGTTATATAAGGAGTCGTTTCGCCCTCCTTGACGAATCTCCATTCAAACGACGGCATGTCGTTCTCGTCCATGTCAGTCACCACAGCATCGAACTCCACTTCCAGCGGAGCCTCTGCGTCGGCGATGACGTCGGTGGTCTCTTCACGCGTTCCGTCCTCATTGTTGTAGTATGCGGTCGGAATGATGTCGGCATAGGCACAATTATGCACCAAAAAGCCCATAAAAAGTACAAATAACGCTCTAAAATCCATTTTTCTATAAATATTTTGTGCAAAATTAGTGAATTTAGTTGATTTACCCACTTTTTTTTCGTAATTTTGTTCCCGATAATTGAAAATATACGAATATGAAACGACTTTTAAGATATTTTTTGGTGATTTTGATGCTTTTTGGTGCATCATTTTCACTGATGGCACAGTCCACGTCCAAGGTGCGTGAGATGCATAAGGTTAAGAAGAAAGAAACCATCTTCGGCATTGCCCGCGAGTATGGACTGACCATTCAGCAACTCATCAAAGCCAATCCCGAGATGAACAATCCCGGTTATGAGCTGAAGAAGGGCGATTTTATTGTCATCCCTTATCCTGATACCAAGCCGGCGGAAACCAAGACTCCCGCCGCCACTCCGCAACCAGCGTCTAAGCCCAAGAGCCTTAGCGTGGGCGTGATGCTCCCGTTGCACGACGAGAATGGCGACGGTCGCCGTATGGTGGAGTATTATCGTGGAGTGTTGTTGGCGATTGACAGTCTCAAGCATACGGGACTCTCCGTGGATGTGTATGCCTGGAACGTGGCTGAGGAAGCCAACATATCCAAGTTCCTCAATGACAAGAACGCGTCCAAGTGCGACCTCATCATCGGTCCGCTGTATTCCAAGCAGGTGCCCCCTCTGGCTAAGTTTGCCGAGAAGCACGACATCAAGGTGTTGATACCATTCTCCATCCAGGCCTCCGATGTTTTCAGCAACAGCCATCTGTTTCAGGTCTATCAGTCGCCTGCCGACTTCAATGAGTCAACTATAAACCATTTCCTCAAGCGTTTCGAGGGCTACAACACCGTTATCATCGACTGCAACGACACCACGAGCAAGAAAGGAATCTTCACGTTTGGCTTGCGTCGTCGCCTTGAGACGATGGGGCGCGAGTATAACGTCACCAACCTTAAGTCAAGTGAGGCGTATTTCGCCAAGGCTTTCAGCAAGACCCTTCCCAATGTGGTCATCCTTAACACAGGCCGTTCTCCCGAGTTGAACCTTGCCTTTGCCAAGCTCAACAATCTCACGATGAACAATCCCGGACTTCAGATCTCGATGTTTGGATATACCGAGTGGATGCTATATACAAAGTATGACATCGACAATTTCTATAAATATAATGTATATATCCCCTCCTCGTTCTATCTCAATCCGCTGTCTGCCGCCACCGAGAGGATAAACACCAAGTACCGTTGGAATTTCCATGCCGACATGATGCAGGCATTGCCCCGCTTTGCCGTCACGGGGTTCGACCATACGATGTTCTTCCTCAAGGGAATTTACCAGCAAGGCAAAAGCTTCACTGGTGCGGCTGGTTCCGTAGGCTATATACCCGTGCAGACCCCGCTCAAGTTTGAGAGGATTGCCAATGGCGGCTATCTCAACAAGTCGATGTTGTTCGTGCATTACAAGCCCACCCATCAGATAGAAACCATAACCTATTAGAGCCATGAAGAAGACGATAATGTTTTTTGTCCTTTTGCTGTCATTGTCCGCAAAGGCGCAGATTGGCGAGCACCGCAACGACCTTGCCATAGGTGTCAATGGCGGATATGTGCTTGGCAATGTGGGATTCACGCCAACTGTCCCCCAGAAGATGCACGGCGGACTGACGGGAGGACTCACTGTGAGATACACCAGCGAGAAGTATTTCAAGAGCATCTGTGCCATCGTGGGCGAGGTGAACATCGCCCAGATGGGTTGGAAGGAGGACATCCTCAACGCCAACGACGAGCCGGTGATTAATTCTGTGACCGGTGTTGCCGAGGAATACGAGCGTCAGCTTACATATATTCAGGTGCCCTTGATGGCGCGCTTGGGATGGGGTAGGGAGCGAAAGGGCTTCCAGGCCTTCTTCCAGTTGGGTCCCCAGGTGGGTATGTTCCTTGGCGACAAGAAGAAGTCCAACTTCGATTACGACTCGCGCAACAGGGGTGACCGTGTGGGAGCCTTGCGCGATGCCGTCATGGACACCCTTGCCATACAGCGCAAGTTTGACTATGGCATCACAGCTGGTCTTGGTCTTGAGTACTCCCATCCCAAGGTGGGGCACTTCCTCATCGAGGCCCGCTATTACTATGGTCTTGGCGACATCTACAAGAACACCAAGACCGACTATTTCGCCCGCAGTAATAATAGTGGCATATACATCAAGCTCACTTATCTCTGGGACGTGATTAAGAATTAAGAATTAAAAATTAAGAATTAAGAATTAATAATTTTAAAATTTAGTACAATGTTTGAAGGACAGCCGAAAGGACTTTACGCGTTGGCATTGGCCAACACAGGTGAGCGCTTTGGTTATTACACCATGCTTGCCGTCTTTGCCCTTTTCCTTAGGGCAAATTTTGGATTGACAGCAGGCGCAGCCGGTGCAATCTACAGTAGTTTTCTTATGTTGGTGTATTTCCTACCTCTGTTTGGAGGAATGATGGCCGACAAGTTTGGTTTTGGTAAGATGGTCACCATTGGTATCATCATCATGTTCTGTGGCTACTTGTTGCTCTCCGTTCCATTGGGTGGCGACGTGTTGGCACTTGTCGTGATGATTCTCGCCCTGCTGCTTATCGGTGCAGGTACGGGTCTCTTCAAGGGTAACCTCCAGGTGATGGTGGGCGACTTGTATAATGAGGCTCAGTATGCCGACAAGCGCGACTCCGGATTCTCTATCTTCTATATGGCAATCAACATCGGTGCGCTCTTCGCTCCTACAGCCGCTGTCAAGATTATGGAGTGGGCGCAGACCAGTATGGGCATCTCCGAGAACGACTCCTATCACTTTGCTTTTGCAGTGGCTTGCGCATCGTTGATTTTGTCCATTGCCATCTACTACCTCACCCGTGCCACATTCCGCCATGTCGAGGGAGGCAAGCAGGCTGCCGGTGACAAGAAGGCTGCCGATGCAGGCGAGGAGCTGTCTCCCGAGGACACCAAGGCACGCATCGTTGCCCTTTGTCTTGTATTTGCGGTGGTAATATTCTTCTGGATGGCATTCCACCAGAACGGACTCACCCTAACGTATTTCGCCAATGAGTTCACGGTCAAGAGTGTTGAGGGAGCCAACTGTATGGCATTCGACGTGTTCAACCTCGTTGCAGTCATCATTATTGTCTATTCGCTCTTCTCGCTCGTTCAGGGCAAGACCTCCAAGAGCAAGGGTATTGCGGGAGCGGTCTTGGCATTGTGCCTTGTCTTCCTCTATTGGAAATACACCCAGGTGGCTGATTCCATGGACATCTCCGCACCTATCTTCCAGCAGTTCAACCCCTTCTATGTAGTGGCTCTCACCCCCGTGAGCCTTGCCATATTCGGTGCCTTGGCACGCCGTGGTAAGGAACCTTCTGCTCCCCGCAAGATTGCCTACGGTATGCTCGTTGCCGCCCTTGGATTTGGTGTGATGGCATTCGGTTCGTTTGGTTTGCCTTCGCCCGATGCTCAGGCAGCCGCTGGCGAGAATGGAGTGTTTGTATCCCAGTATTGGCTTATCTCCACATATCTTGTGTTGACATTTGCCGAGTTGCTTCTTTCGCCGATGGGTATATCATTTGTTTCCAAGGTTGCTCCTCCCAAGTATAAGGGTATGATGATGGGTGGTTGGTTTGTTGCCACAGCCCTTGGCAATTTCCTCGTCAGCGTGGGCGGATTCCTTTGGGGTGGACTCCCCTTGTGGATGGTATGGACAGTATTCATAGTCCTCTGCCTCCTCTCTGCCCTCTTCATGTTCGCAATGATGAAGCGATTGGAGAAGGTAGCGTAACAGGAAGAAAGAACGGGCTGATAGCTCAGACTGAAAGCTCAGACAGAAAGAACGGGCTGAAAGCCCAAAAGCACATAGCCCAGGGCAACGCCCTGGGTTTTTTGATGTTATTGCGATACAACGCCCTGAAAGGGCAAAAGCGTCATATCAGCAAGAAATATCGCTTTTGCTCTTTCAGGGCGTACCTTTCAACCGTAGCCTGATTCGGACGCCCACGCTCCCAGAGGCTGCGCTAATCAACTTTGTGTCCTTTGTAAAAAGCAGCTTTGCTGCTCTCTGTATCTTCCAATATTGCAAAAGCACTTTGTTTCTTCGTGTCTTTGTGTTCAAAAATAAAAAACTCTGTGCCTCCGTGCCTCTGTGTTTACAAAATATTCCTGTGGCGATTTGGTTCATCGGCCATCGCAGGTATCTGCATTGGCTATCGCAGGTATCTGCGTTGACCAACGAAGGTATCTGCGATGGCTAACGCAGATACCTGCATTTTTTATGCTTACTACAATCTTAGTTTCATCACTACGGGCAGATGGTCGCTGTAGCCTTCTGGGTCGTATCTGTAGCCATTGAAAGAGCGGCGGGGCTTCCATCCACCGTATTGTTTGTCCTTATATATTAAATAAGGTGTAGAGTGGATTCGGGTGGAGATAACGTTGTGGCGGAGGGAATGGCTCACGAGGATGTGGTCAATGGTTTCCCATTTGCCTTTGTACTTGTAGCTGCCTCGTATGCCGTTGCTGCACGTGGCTTGGCGGGTAACGTTAGTTAGGGCGTGTTCTTCGAGGTAGGTCATGGTCTGACTGTCGGCGGTGTCGTTGAAGTCGCCCGATATGATTATCCTTGCCTCGGGGGATGTATTACGGATGGAGTCGATGATCTCCACGGTCTTCTCCATAACCGTCATACGACGCGGAAGGGACTTCTTGTCTCCGCCGAACTTGCTCGGAGCATGTACCACGATGACGTGGAGAGTGTCGCCTGAGGTAATACAACCGGAGACGTAGAGGATGTCGCGCAGGGGATGTGAGTCGTCGCAATCGTCGGGAGTGACGGAGCAATGGTTTATGGGTCTGAACGACATAGTGTTGTATATTAGTGCTACGTCGATGCCGCGCTTGTCGCGCGATGAGGTCATGATATACCTGTAGCCGAGACGTGACAATGATGAGCGGCGGGTGAGGTCAGTCATGACCGAGTCGTTCTCCACTTCGCAGAGGGTTATAAGGTCTGGCAGGGTGTCGTTGCCGCAGCACCCTGCCAGTTCCTGTGAGATGTTTTTGATTTTGTTCCAGTATCTGTTCCTGTTCCAATGTCTTTTGCCGTCGGGAGTGAATTCCGTGTCCTCCTTGAGACTGTCATGTTGGCAGTCGAAGAGGTTCTCGCAGTTTAGTTGGACAAAAGTCAGGATGGTGAGGAATAAGAGGGAAATCATGTTTTTTGTTATTTATTAAACACAGAGGCACAGAGTTACAGAGTTTTTTTATTTTTTTGAACACAAAGACACGAAGAAACAAAGTTCCTTTTTCGCTGACGGAAGATACAGAGAGCAGCAAAGCTGCTTACAAAGGCCACAAAGTTCTTTCTCTGTATCTTCTTAAAAACTTTAAAATATGAACTCTGTATCTCTGTGCCTCTGTGTTTAAAAAAACATTACCTCCTTCAACTTCCATAAGTTGAATAGTTATACATCGTGTCGCGGTATTCGTTGGGCACACCTATGTCGAACATCTTGCCGTCGAGCCTAACTCCGAGGAGACCTTCCTTCTGTCTCACTTGTTCGAGGGCGGTGGTCAGCTCTATCTCGCCCTTGGCGTTCACCACATTGTTGTCGATGTTTTCCTTCAGTTGCCTGAAGACATCGGGAGTGAGGATGTATGAACCGAAGGCGCAGTAGTAGCTCTTCTGACCCTTAAATGACATGGAAGCCACACCGAGGTTTTCCTCAGCGTATGCCGACGTGGGTTTCTCGGTGATGTTGCTCATGTTGAGCACCCTCTCCTTGCTGTCAATCCACTTGCCGCTGGTCACGCCGTAGTAGCACACCTTCTCAAGCGGAATCTCATGGATGGACATCATCGGCTTGTTGTATTTCTCGAAAGCCTCGATGAACTGCAGTGCGCAGCATTTGTTGGTGTTGCTGCGATAGATGGTGTCGCCGAGGAGCAGCAGTACCGGCTCGTCGGCGGCGAAGTCGGCACACTGATACACGGCATCGCCGAATCCCTTCTTCTCGGTCTGATAGACGTATGTGAGCCGCTTGCCGAGGTCGAGGATGTGTCTCTCGTATTTCAGTTTCTCCTTAGGCAGCTTGTCGAGATGCTCTGAGGGGAGTGGAGTCTCGAAGAACTGCTTGTATTGCAGTCTCTCCTCCTCACTGCCGAGCACGATACATATCTCCTCGATTCCCGCAGCCTTACATTCCTCAAGCAGTATGAGTATGAGCGGTTTGACCTGTCCGTCCCTGTCGATGACGGGGAAGAAGTCCTTCTTGAGGAATCGGGTTTCGGGATATAGTCTTGTGCCGAATCCCGCAACTGGGATGATAGCCTTGCGTATGGTGTGCTTTGGTTCGATGGTCAGGGGATAGGCGTGGAGCCCGAGCGACTTGAGGTAATCCACGAGCTTGGCCTGGTCGTCCTTCGACTTGGCGAGGAACTGCACCGAGCCGTCGCCGTGGGAGCCTACACCCTTACCGCCGTAGGTCAGCGACCTCACGGTCTCGTCCTTTAGCATGGCGTGGAGCTTGGGCGAGGTGAGCTGGGTGGGACACATGGGCGTGATGTATTTGTCGAAGTCCTCCTGAGCCTTGGTCATGAGCTTTCCCAATTCCTCCACCTGTCCGTTTTTCATCAGTTCGATTGCTTCCTTGACGGTCTTGATGTTCAGTTCGCCTAAGGCATACTGCACGTTTTTCTCCCTTTCGCCCTCGGCAAAGGGGAAAGCCTTGTTGAGGTCGGTAAGGATCTTGATGGTGTCCTTTTCGCCGTTGAGGTCGGAGAACACCCAGTAGAGGCTTTTGCTTATGTTGAAGTTTTTCACCTCCACCTCCTCGGCGTCGAAGGACATGAACACGGGATGCACGCCGAAGGCGCATGCCTGGTCGAGGCGGCCGCAGCGGCTGCTTGTGCGCAGCTCTCCCCAATAGGCGATGTTCATCTCGCCCAAGGTGCTGAGGTTGAGGTTGTAGAGCAGGTTGAACGCCCTTGCCACGAGTACGCATATGGCAGCCGACGATGACAGTCCGCTCTTCATGGGCAGGTTCATCTTGTTGATCTTGATTTTCACTCCTCCCACCTTATACCATTCGAGCATGTATGAAGCCACTCCCGCGCAATAGCAGAAGAAGGATCCGCTCTTGGCTATCTCCTTGAGCTCGTGGGCGTCCATACGGCACGAGAAGTCTTTCCACACGTCAGAAATCTCTGGTGCGGAGGAAGATACGGTGAAGCGTTTAGCCTTCTCCACGGTGGCGTAGATTCCTTGTTCTATACCAGACACGATTGCTGCGCCTGGCACGAGGTCGGCGTTCATGGTGCGGTACTTGCCCGCCCAGTCGGAGTGCTCGCCGAAGAGGCATAGTCTGCCAGGGACAAATAATTCGATTTGGTCTTTCTTCATTTTTAGGTTTAGTGTATAAGTATTTACGTCAGTCGCATGAGATATTGTCCGTAGCTGTTCTTTATCATGGGTTTGGCGAGTTCATGTACTTGCTCCAGGGTGATCCATCCGCGCTTGTAGGCAATCTCCTCCAGGCATGCCACCTTCAGGCCCTGTCGTTTCTCAATGACCTCGATGAACGTGCTTGCCTCGCTGAGGCTGTCGTGAGTGCCGGTGTCGAGCCATGCAAATCCGCGCTGCAGGGGCAGCACCTTCAGTTGCTGTCTTTCGAGATACACCTGGTTGACGGTTGTAATCTCCAGTTCGCCTCGTGCGCTGGGCTTGATGTTCTTTGCAATCTCCACCACGCTGTTGGGATAGAAATAGAGTCCCACCACGGCATAGTTTGACTTGGGATGCTCGGGTTTTTCCTCGATGCTGAGGCAGTTGCCGTCGGCATCGAACTCAGCCACTCCGTATCTCTCGGGGTCGTTGACGTAATAACCGAAGACTGTGGCGAGGTTGTGCTTCTCGGCATTCTCCACACTGTTGCGGAGCAGTGACGAGAATCCGCTGCCATAGAAAATGTTGTCGCCAAGCACGAGGCATACCGAGTCGTCGCCGATGAACTTCTCGCCGATGATGAAAGCCTGTGCCAGTCCGTCGGGCGAGGGTTGTTCGGCATATTCGAAGCGCACTCCGATGTCGCTGCCGTCGCCAAGCAGTCGCCTGAATCCCGGCAGGTCGTGTGGCGTGCTTATAATAAGAATCTCCCTGATACCGGCAAGCATGAGCACCGATACGGGATAATAAATCATGGGTTTGTCGAAAATGGGTATGAGCTGCTTGCTTATTCCCTTGGTTATGGGGTAGAGTCTTGTGCCGCTACCACCTGCTAATACAATACCTTTCATATTACTTGTTTTTAATGTTAGATTGCAATTTTTCGGCAAAGATACAAAAAAAAACAATAATGTAGTCTGTTTTTTCGATTTTTTTTCGGTGTTGTGCGGAAAATTCTGTAACTTTGCAGCCAAAATCAGTAAAAATAGCAAAATGAGTATAATATCAAAGCTTTTCGGACGCAAATCCGACGAACAGCAGAAGGCAGGCGGCATGGAGGATTTCATGACCCTTGTAAGAGTTTATTTCCAGGCCTCAATGGCAAGCGATTTGGGTATCACCAACCTCGCCGCATTGCCAGACCTGCGTGTTTTCAAGACAACCCTGAAGGTACCTACAGTGAACAATAAGTTGGGAGTGGGCGAGAAGACCCGCTGCCGCAAGATGCTGAAAGAAATATACGGTATGGAAGACATCTTCTTCAAGGAGATTGACCAGAGCGTGAAGCGCAAGTGCAAGCGACTGCAGGACGTGCAGCCGTATTTCATCCAGTTCCAGGGATTCACCCAGGACTTGATGATGCTTATCGGCAACCTGATGAAGTTCAAGCTGCGCGTGCCGTCGTTCATGAAGAAGGCGATATACACTATGACGGAGAAGACCGTCAACGACATCTTCAACAAGAACGACTACACCGACCCAGGCGTAATGAAGACCGTGGTGGCTATTCGTGAGTACTCGCGCCGGCTTGGTTATTCGCAGGAGTGGACAACCGCCTTCGTGTATAAGGTGGTGATGCTCGCCAAGAAGGAGCCGAGACAGAAAAACGACGACCAAAAGTAGAAATATAGTGAAATAAACTAAATTACCGCCTCAAAGGTATTAAAAAACACTAAAAGTGACGGCTCTATTGCAGTTGTCTTGAATTTTATTGTTACCTTTGTGAAGTAATGTGAACGTTTAGTTTATGAGTGACAAGGATATTGTAGAATTTCAGACCAAGGTAAGGGCACTGATTCTCCAGTTCAAGGAGTTGAAACGGGAGAACGAGGAGCTATATGCCATGTTGGAAAAGAATGAGAACGATGTCAACGCTCTGAGACAGCAGCTCCGCGAAAGCAACAGGGAGTTTGAGGCGTTCAAGGCCGCAAAGATATTGCAGGTGGCCGACGGCGACCTGCAGACGGCAAGGGAAAGACTGGCAAAACTAATACGTGATGTCAACAAGTGCATCTCCGTGTTATCCGAACAGAAATAATGGACAGTTATGGCAGACGGCAATAAGGACAAGTTCAACATAAGGCTTCATGTCTATGATGAAGAGATAAATGTGACGATCAATCGTGACGAGGAGGAGTTGTATCGCGCGGCGGCTAAGATGATAACCGACCGCTACAACGTCTATGCTAAGCTGTTCAAGGGGCGCAAGGGCGACCACACCATTGCCCTGATGACCCTGATTGACGTGGCGCTGCAGTATCAGCGCGAGCACATGCGCAACGACACGTCGCCATACGAAACTGTTCTCAGTCAACTTTCTGCTGAAATCGATGAGGTCATAAGCAAAAAGAAATGAGAATCATTAACAGTTTTAATTATATAAATTAAGGTATATGATATTGAATATAATAATCACCGCAGCCGCCTTTATACTGGGCGGTGTTGGCGGATATCTCATTTTCAGGTATGTCCTTAAGGGAAAATACAATGAGATGGTAGAGGCTGCCGAGAAGGAAGCCGACGTGATGAAAGAGAAAAAGCTCCTTGAGGTGAAGGAGAAGTTCCTGAACAAGAAAAGCGAACTGGAGAAGGAGGTGCAGGTGCGCAACCAGCACATCCAGCAGAGCGAGAACAAGCTCAAGCAGCGCGAGATGTCGCTCAACCAGAGACAGGAGGACTTGGGCCGCCGCAAGAATGAGCTTGACAACCAGCAGGTGCGCATCGACAACGAGAAGAAACTCCTCACCATCAAGCAGGAGGAACTGGAGAAGATGCAGCTCAAGGAGCGCGAGAAGCTCGAGGAACTCTCGGGGCTGAGTGCCGAGGAGGCAAAGCAGAGGTTAGTGGAGTCGATGAAGGACGAAGCCAAGACCGACGCACAGAGCTATATCAACGAGATTATGGACGAGGCCAAGCTTAACGCCAATGCCAACGCCCGCAAGATTGTCATCCAGACCATACAGCGCGTGGCCACCGAGACTGCCATTGAGAACAGTGTCAGTGTGTTCCACATCGACAACGACGAGGTCAAGGGACGCATCATCGGTCGCGAGGGACGTAATATACGTGCCTTGGAGGCTGCCACAGGAGTGGAAATCGTGGTTGACGACACTCCCGAGGCAATTGTCATCAGTGCCTTCGACCCGATACGCCGCGAGATATGCCGTCTTGCCCTCCACCAGCTTGTGGCTGACGGACGTATTCATCCCGCACGCATCGAGGAGGTTGTGCAGAAGGTGAAGAAGCAGATTGACAATGAGGTTATCGAGACCGGTAAGCGCACTGCCATTGACCTTGGTATCCACGGTCTGCATCCTGAACTGATCCGCATCGTGGGTAAGATGAAATACCGCAGCTCTTACGGTCAGAACCTGTTGCAGCACGCCCGTGAGACAGCCAACCTGTGTGCCGTGATGGCATCAGAGCTTGGACTGAATCCCAAGAAGGCCAAGCGTGCCGGACTGTTGCATGACATCGGTAAGGTGCCCGACGAGGAGAGCGAGCTGCCGCACGCACTCTATGGTGCCAAGATTGCCGAGAAATACAAGGAGAAGCCCGATATCTGCAATGCCATCGGAGCACACCACGACGAGTGCGACATGAACACGCTGCTCGCCCCGATTGTGCAGGTGTGCGATGCCATTAGCGGTGCCCGTCCCGGTGCCCGCCGCGAGATTGTGGAGGCATACATCAAGCGTCTGAACGACCTTGAGGCCATAGCCATGAGCTATCCCGGTGTGACCAAGACATACGCCATTCAGGCAGGTCGTGAACTGCGTGTAATCGTGGGTGCCGACAAGATGGACGACAAGGAGACAGAGGCACTTTCAGGCGAGATTGCCAACAAGATCCAGACCGAGATGACATATCCCGGACAGGTGAAGATCACGGTAATCCGCGAGACGAGAAGTGTCGCTTACGCAAAATAACAACAATTGAATTGATGTAGAATATGGAATACGGAGAAACTTTTGAATCGAGTATCAACAGGAGTGACTATCGCATATTGGTGGTTGACGACGTAATGAGTAACGTGCTGTTGCTCAAGATTCTGTTGACAAATGAGAAATTCCAGGTTCTCACGGCAAACAACGGTACAACTTGTCTGAAGATATGCAAGGAACAGCATCCTGACCTTGTACTGCTTGATGTGATGATGCCCGATATCAGTGGTTTTGATACAGCTGTAGAGTTGAAGAAGGATCCGGAAACGGCTGATATACCAATCATCTTCCTTACTGCCCTGAATTCTCCGTCCGACCTTGTCCATGGTTTCCAGGTGGGAGCCAACGACTTCCTCTCCAAGCCTTTCAACAAGGAAGAGCTTATCATGCGAGTGATGCACCAGATTTCGCTCGTGGCTGCCAAGCGTATCATTGTGCAGCAGAACATAGAGCTGAAGCGCACCATCAGCAACCGCGACAAGATGTACTCGGTGATTGCCCATGACCTGCGCTCGCCTATGGCAAGTATCCGCATGGTGCTTAATCTCGTTGTGCAGACGGTCAGTCCCGAGGCTATCGGGCCTGAGATGTTCTATCTGATTGACAAGGCAAACAAGGAAACGGAGGAAACCCACGACCTGCTCGACAACCTGTTGAAATGGACCAAGAGCCAGACGGGACGTCTGAAGGTGGCATTCCAGGAGTTTGAAATCAGCGACGTGGTGACTGGTGTTGCTGACATCTTCACGCTCATTGCCGAGACTAAGAAGATTAATCTGACAACCGAATACCACGAGGAGGGACTGAAGGTGCGTGCCGACAAGGATATGCTCAACACCGTGTTGCGCAACTTCCTCAGCAACGCCATCAAGTTCAGCAACGAGGGCAGTAGCATTGAGATAGTTGTTTCAAAGAAGGATAACTTCGCCAAGGTGGGAGTGAGGGACCATGGTGTGGGTATTGCCCCCGACCGTATCGACAGCATATTCCACAAGGGTGAGACCACATACGGTACAAACAACGAGGAAGGTAGCGGACTCGGTCTGCAACTCTGCAAGGACTTCGCCGTGAAGAACGGCGGAGACGTGATGGTGGAGTCGGTATTAGGCGAAGGAAGTACGTTCTCTGTGCTGGTGCCGCTGGTTGCAGAGTAAATTAAAACACAGAGTCACTGAGTCACAGAGAAATTTGGATTAAAGAACTCTGTATCTTCTAAATCCTTAAAATAGATATTCTCTGTACCTCCGTGTCTCTGTGTTTATAATTAATAGTATATAATTAAAAATAGAAAAAAGATGAAAGCATTTGTTTTTCCCGGACAGGGAGCACAGTTTGTCGGTATGGGTAAGGACCTGTATGACAACAATGAAAAGGCAAAGGAACTATTTGAAAAGGCAAACGAGATTCTCGGATACCGCATTACAGACATTATGTTCGAAGGAACTGACGAGGAACTGAAGCAGACCAAGGTTACACAGCCTGCCGTATTCCTCCACAGCGTTATCAAGGCCATCAGCCTCGGTGATGAGTTCAAGCCTTCAATGGTAGCCGGACACTCTCTTGGCGAGTTCTCCGCCTTGGTTGCTGCCGGTGCGCTTAACTTCGAGGACGGACTCCGTCTGGTATATGCCCGTGCCATGGCAATGCAGAAGGCTTGTGAGGCTGCACCTTCAACGATGGCTGCCATCGTAGGTCTGGCTGACGAGAAGATTGAAGAGATATGTGCTGAGGTTAACAAGGAAGGTAACGTGGTTGTTCCAGCAAACTACAACTGCCCTGGTCAGTTGGTTATATCAGGTAATGTTGAGGCTATCAACGAGGCTTGCGAGAAACTGAAGGCTGCCGGCGCAAAGCGCGCTTTGCCACTGAAGGTAGGTGGCGCTTTCCATTCTCCTCTGATGCAGCCAGCCAAGGACGAACTTCAGGCCGCTATCGAGAAGACTGAGTTCTCGGCTCCGCAGTGTCCTGTATATCAGAATGTTGATGGTAAGCCTCATACAGATCCTGCCGATATCAAGCAGAACCTTATTGCACAGCTCACCAGCAGTGTACGCTGGACATCATGCGTGCAGAACATGATTGCCGACGGTGCCGACGACTTCACTGAGTGTGGTCCGGGCAAGGCTCTTCAGGGAATGATTGGCCGCATCGACAAGACTGTGGCAGTCAATGGAATATCATAATTGACAGTTATGCCAGAAAATAAGATTTTGATTTATCAACTCCTTCCGCGTCTTTACAGCAACCGCAACAAGACGCGAAAGGAGTTTGGTCTTTTAGAAGACAACGGTTGTGGCAAATTCAAGGACCTCTCGTTTGCCACTTTTAAGGACTTGTGGCAAAAGGGATTCACACATGTGTGGTTCACGGGTGTCATCCGTCATGCAACAAAGACAGACTACAGTGCCAACGGTATTCCCGTAAACCATCCTGCCATCGTTAAGGGCAATGCCGGTTCGCCATACGCCATCACCGACTACTATGATGTCGATCCCGACCTTGCCGTTGAGGTTGACCGTCGTATGATTGAGTTTGAGGCAATGGTGCAGAGGGCACACAATGCCCATCTCGGTGTCATTATCGACTTTGTGCCCAACCATGTGGCAAGGCAATATGCCTCGCAGAACAAGCCTGCGGGAGTGAAGGACCTTGGTGCCGACGACAACGTGAACAACGGTTTTGACCCGCAGAACAATTTCTACTATTGTCCCGGTTGCCAGTTCAGTCCGCAGTTCGACCTTAATGGCGGCACTGGCGAGCCTTATTGCGAGTTGCCTGCCAAGGCTACGGGTAATGACCATTTTGATGCCAGTCCCGGTGTCAACGACTGGTATGAGACAGTGAAGCTCAACTATGGTGTTGACTATTATGCCGGTGGGGTAGGGCATTTCGATCCTATACCCAACACATGGTATAAGATGCGCGATATACTGCTCTTCTGGGCAGCCAAGCATATTGAGGGCGTACGCTGTGATATGGCGGAGATGGTGCCCGTGGATTTCTGGCGTTGGGTGATTCCTGAGGTTAGGGCGCAATATCCAGACTTCCTGTTTATCGGTGAGGTGTATAATCCCTCGCTCTACCGGGAGTTTATCTCAGCGGGATTCACTTATCTGTATGACAAGGTGGGAATGTACGACACTGTGCGCGACGTGATATGCGGTCGCCGTCCGGCATCTGCAATTACAGGTGCATGGCAGGCCACCGATGACATAGCGGACAATATGCTCTACTTCCTCGAAAACCATGACGAGCAGCGCATTGCCTCTGACTTCTTTGCAGGTGACGCCCGCAAGGCAATTCCCGGATTCGTGGTGTCAGCCTTGTTCCGTGCCAATCCGTATATGCACTATTTTGCACAGGAATACGGCGAGAAGGGTATGGATAAGGAAGGATTCAGCGGCAGGGACGGTCGCACTACTATCTTCGATTACTGGAGTGTTGATACGATGTGCCGTGCTGAAGAGGGTCAGTTGACAGACGAGGAGAAGAGTCTCGCCGAGCTATATACAAAGATACTAAAGTTTGCCCGTACGGACAAGACCGTATATATGGGCAAGACCTACGACCTCATGTATGTGAATCCCCATTCAGCCACCTTCAATCCCGACCGTCAGTATGCATTCTTGCGCCGTTCAGGCCGTCAGCTCCTGTTGGTAGTGGCCAACTTCGACGATAATGCTCATGACATAGAGCTACATATTCCCGCCCATGCCTTCGAGTGGCTGAAGATTCACACTACAGAGGCAGAAGGCTATGACTTTCTGACAGAAGAGAAGGTGAAAGCCTCCTTCTCACCTGAGAAGACAATCCGTCTGCATGTAGCTGCCAACGGGGCGGCAATATGGAAGTTTAAGACGGTGTAGTTTTTAGGGAAGTTAAGGAGTTAACTCCTTAACTTCTTAACTCCTTTAAACTACAGCCCTATCGCCATAAACACCGGGAGATGGTCGGAATATGACATGTCCTTGGTGTAATATGTGAAACCTGTCATGCGTTTGTCGTGAAGGATGTAATCGATGCGCACGGGCTTGGCACCGCGGTAGGTGCTCATAAATCCCTTGCCACATTCCTTGAAACCGTCAACCATGGTTTCACCCATCATCACATTATATACGTAAGAATAAGGTACGTCGTTGAAGTCACCGCAGACGATGCACGGGAGGTTGGAATCCCTCATGTCCATTGCCACTGTATGCGCCTGGCCTGCCCTGATAATCATGCCAAGGGTGTAATTGCCGTAGATGGCATTGATGATGGCATTGTTTTCCACCTTTATGCCTTTGTTCATGAGTTTAGCCGCCTGATGGAGGGTGCGGTTAAATCCAGTGGTCTCAAGGTGCACGTTGTATATCTTCACCTGCTTGCCGTTGACATTGATGTTTGCCCACATGGCACTATTGTTGGTGTTCTCAAACAGAATGCTCTTTTTGCCTGTGATTGGGTATCTGCTGAATATTGCCATGTCATCACGTCCTATGGCCACATAGGGGAAATAGTCCCTGTATATGTCCGTCACCTTTTTGTCGCCGCTGACATTGGTGTATTCCTGAATACAGAACACATCCACATTCTCGCGACGCATCTCGGCAAGCACGTCCTGTGCGATGAATCCCGTTGCCGAACGACCGAACATGGCAACGTTATAAGATGCCACCTTAAGTCCGTTTTCAGAACTGTTGGACCTGAACAGTCCCGGCTGGTAGATTGTGCTTATATAGGGTATGCAGCACAAAACCGTGATTACAGGTATAGGAAGAATAAACCAGTTGCGAATAATTAGCCAATAGAGGAGCATCAGTATGTTTGCCAAGATAAGCAATGGCAGTATATACACACACATGGCTGCCGCCGCATTTCCCACAGGCGAGGAGTCTCCGCCAAACAATCCCACAATAGTGAAGATGCTGATGACAAGCTGCAGGATGAGCATCATCAGTGAGACATATCTTTTAACTGCTAATTTTCCCATATCGTTTTTTTATTTTATTCTTTTTGGGGAAGTTAAATAAGCTTCTCAATAGTGTCTAACAAGTGTTCCACCTTGAACGGCTTGGAAAGAAACTCGTTGCATCCGGCATCCTTAGCCTCGTTGATGGTGTCCTCGAAGGCATAGGCACTGAGAGCCACAATGGGGGTGACGGGGTTGACCTCCTTGATGATGCGAGTGGCGTCGAGACCATTCATCTCAGGCATTCTGATGTCCATAAGGATAAGGTCGGGATGTTCCTCCTCGTTCATTGTGACTGCCTCGATACCGTTTTTGGCGCGCAGAATGCGGTATCTGTTGTTGAGAACACTCTGTATGAGTTCCCAGTTGCAGTCCTCATCCTCAGCCACGAGCACTAACTTCAGCTTGCTGATATCCACGTTGCCCTTTGCCCTGAGCGTGCGCGAGATGGTGAAACAAGGTTTGGAGGTGGTGTTGTTGCCGGCGAATGAGCCGTCAAACGGCAACACGAAGGTGAAGGTTGAGCCTTCGCCAAGTTTGGATTGTACGGATATATTTCCGCCCAGTTTCTCAACGATAATCTTGCTGAGCGGGAGACCAAGGCCATAGCCGTTCTGCTGTTCGGCATCCTTGGACACGTAGGTCTGGAAGATGGAATCAATATCCTTGGGGTCGATACCCGAACCCGTGTCGGCAACCTGCATGATGATATCCTTGCCGTCCTCGGAGACTTTGTATCCGAATGTGATGCTACCGCTTATCGTGTGCTTGAGTGCATTGCTGATGAGGTTGCAATAAACCTGTGTCACGCGGTTGATGTCGGTGTTGAGTATGACAGTCTTGCTTGGCACGTTTGCCACAAGATTGATTTGCTCGGGGCAGCGGAACTTGAATATCTGCTTGATGTTGGCACACATCTCAGTGAGGTTGGCAGGAGCCTTCTTCATCTGTATCTCACCCGCCTCAACCCTTGAGAGGTCGAGTATCTCGTTGATCAGGCTAAGCAGACGATTATTGTTGCTCTCCACGATTTCGAGCATCTTCATGCGTTCCTCGGGAGAGTCAGTCTCTGCAATTACCCTCGAAAATCCTTCGATGGCATTGAGGGGAGTTCTGATTTCATGGCTCATGTTTGCAAGGAACAAAGATTTCATACGGCTGGCTTTCTCCGCCTTCCGTATCTTAGCCTCGTATTCATTGAGCTTCAGCAAGGCTTCGTCACGTTCTCTCGTGACTTTTCTGACAAGCTTGTTTGCTTCATCAAGCTGTGCCTTGAGGATATTAATTTCTTCTTGGTACATAATTTATGTCTCCATCAATTTGTTTCTGTTGCAAAGGTACGAAAAATAAATTAATAATTAAGAATTATGAATTAAGAATCTTTCGTTCATACCTCATTTTTAACTATTTTTTAGGCTCTTTTCGCCTTTTCCCACATTCCAGTGGTATTATTGAACAGATATGCCATACCTCTGAACACGTTCAGATTCATGAACACGAAGTAGGCAGGGATGCGTATGCCGAATGTGGCTGCCGCATAGAACAGTATCTGCAGAATCCAGATGACGGTGTAAACCGTGCCGGCTCCGGACAGTACAAGAATGGTGTTCAGCGGTATCAGCGCAAACAGGCATATCGGTGTTATCGTCCATCTGAGCACACGGTGGGACACGAATTGGAACGCCACCAACGGATGCCTGAACGGGTTCATCAGTGAGCGCAGTCGCCAGCTGCTCTGCAGTCCGCCTGCCGCTATGCGGCGCTTGCGCTTGCTCTCCTCGTGCATGTTGGCCGAGCCGTATTCCATGGCGTATGCCTGGGATGTATATGCGATTTTATATCCTTTTTTCACGATTTCCATTGAGATGACAAAGTCGTCGAGGAGTGAGTCGTCGGGGATATCCGTCATAAGCTGACGGCGTATGACGCACAGTTCGCCCGCAGCCCCCATGGCTGAGTAGAGCTCACTGTCGAGCCGTTTCAGTGTGCTCTCGTATTTCCAGTAGAGACCCTCGCCCTGTGCAGCCTCGTCGCCTTCGTTCTTTGCCATAACCTTCTTTTCGCCCGACACGCATCCCACCTTGGGATCCTGCATCAGTCGTGCAATCTCGCGTATGGCACCCGCGTTTATCATAGTGTTGGCATCGGTCATTATTACAATTTCCGTGTCAACCTCTTTAATTCCGTGCTTAAGTGCGGCAGTCTTTCCCCGTCTTTCCGGCGAATAGACCACCTTTACGTCCTCGTATTCCGCAAGCAGTTCGTTAGTGGAATCCGTTGAGCCGTCAGTCACCCACATCAGCCTTAGCCTGTCCTTTGGATAGTCAAGCTGTCGGGTGTTGTCCATTTTCTCCTTTATGATATCCTCCTCGTTATATGCACAAACCATAAGCGTCACCGCAGGCAGACATTCGTCGGGGATGTCTGCCTGAGGTTTCGCCTTGGTAAACAGTCTTTTAGCCAAGACTAGTAGATAAAGCACTATGCCGTATCCTAAATAGGTGTAAAAGACTATTGCCAAACACACCCAGAATAGTGTTGCTGTCATTTTGTTTCTATTTCTTCCTTCATGTCGATGAAGTTTCCCTTCTTGTCGTAGAACTCATACTGAAGGAATGCCATTTTCTGATTCGATATGACATTTATGCCCATACCGTATTTCATCTGCCATTTACGTTTCAGGGATAACAGGAATCCCTGATTGATATAGGCAGCCACGTAGGGGTGTACGTGGAGATTGAATTTCTTTATTCCAATCTTGTTTACCAACCTGTCGATTTTGCTCTCCAGTTGGTCCGTAAAGAGAATACTCGATTTGATTTTGCCCTTGCCGAAACATGTGGGGCATACTTCCTCTACGTTGACGTCCATGGCAGGCCTTACGCGCTGGCGTGTTATCTGCATGAGTCCGAACTTGCTGAGTGGCAGGATATTGTGGCGTGCACGGTCTTTCTGCATGTTCTTGCACATTCGCTCATAGAGCATCTGCCTGTCCTCCGCCAGGTTCATGTCTATGAAATCCACAATGATAATGCCTCCCATATCCCTGAGTCTCAACTGTCTCGCAAGTTCGTCAGCTGCGCCGAGGTTCACCTCCAGTGCGTTCTGTTCCTGTCCGTTTTCCGCCTTGGTGCGGTTACCGCTGTTGACATCCACCACGTGCATCGCCTCCGTATGTTCGATGATGAGATAGGCTCCACGCTTGTAGTTCACGGTCTTTCCGAAGGCTGACTTTATCTGCTTGGTGACGTTGAAATTGTCAAAGATGGGCACTGTGCCATTATAAAGTTTGACAATCTCAGCCTTTTCCGGCGCGATAAGTCCCACGTAGTCCTTCACCTGTCCGTGTACTGTCTCGTCATTGACATAGATGCCGTCGTAGGTGGTGTTGAATAGGTCTCTGATAAGAGCGACTGCCCTTGATGTCTCCTCGAAGGCAATCTTTGGCCTTTCCGTTGTCTTCTGAACGGTTGTGATGGCGTCCTCCCATCTCTTCAGCAGAATCTTCATCTCGGTGTCGAGTTCAGCCACTCGCTTACCTTCTGCCGATGTCCTCACAATCACGCCGAAGTTTTTCGGTTTGATGCTCTGCACCAGTTGCTTGAGCCTGGTGCGCTCTTCGCCTTTCTTGATTTTGGTGGAAACAGACACTTTGTCCTGGAAGGGCATAAGCACCATGTATCTGCCAGCGAAGCTCAGCTCGCACGTCAGTCGTGGTCCTTTGGTGGAGATAGGTTCCTTGACCACCTGCACCAGCACTTCCTGTCCCACCTTCAGGGTGTTCTGCACGCTGCCGTCCTTTTTCAGGTCAGGCAGTCGTGTAGCTTTTGAGATGGGGAAGAGTTTCTTCCTGTCGCTCATTACCTGCTTGAGGTATTTTTCGTATGAGGAATACTGTGTACCCAAATCGAGGTAGTGCAGGAATGCATCGCGTTCGTAGCCGACGTCCACGAAACACGCATTCAGTCCGGGCATCAGTTTCTTAACCTTTGCCACATAGATGTTGCCAACCGAGAAAGATGCCGAGCGCGACTCGTTCTGGTATTCCACGAGGCTCTTGTCCTCGAGCAGTGCGATCGAGATCTCCTTTGGTTGTACGTCGATGATTAGTTCGCTTGTCATTCCTTAAACGTTGATAATGGGGTACTGTTTCATACAGAAAGGGTGTGCCAAAATCCGCTATGGACTTTGAGGCACACTCCCTTCATTTCTTTCTGCGAACAGCAGTGGGCAAGGATTACTTGCTCTTGTGTCTGTTCTTTCTTAATCTCTTCTTACGCTTGTGCGTAGCCATCTTGTGGCCCTTTTTCTTTTTACCGTTTGGCATTGTTCAAGATTTTTAAAAATTATTACTAATGTTGATTATTTCATTTTAGCGATGAAAGACTTTGCCGGCTTGAATGCGGGGAAGTCGTGCGCCTCAATAAGAATAGTGGTATTCTTAGAGATGTTGCGCGCAGTCTTCGGGGCGCGGTGCTTAACGATAAAGCTACCGAATCCGCGAAGGAACACGTCCTCCTTGTTCACTGCCAAGCTGTTTCTTACTTCTTCCATAAACGCCTCGACTGTTGCGCTGACTTCTACCTTGCCTACGCCAGTCTTCTCTGAGATCTTTTCAATAAGTTCTGCCTTTGTCATATCTTTAATAAATAATATTATTGTTGTCTTGATTCATTGCTTCATTGTAGTCCTTTTGTAGCGATTTTTTACGCAGGTACTTTAAATCAGCTTGCAAATATACTGATTTTCAACGAGAAACGGAAATATATTTAGACTTTTTTTAGAAAAAAGTGCATTTTTCCGTATTTTCGCCGTCAATCCGTGTCCCTACACCTTATTATATATATATAGGAGCTGTGTCAAGGTTGTATTCATGTACCCCCCACATAATCCCGTTTGTAAGTATTGTGGAATATTTTTTTAACACAAAGACACAAAGTGTTTATACGCTATAGGAAGATACAATGGGCAGCAAAGCTGCTTTTAACAAAGTCTAATTCCTTATTCCGGCAAGTGGAAACGGTAGGAGCGGTCGAATACCTCCCTCACCTTGTTTATCTCAAGGAAGGTGGTGCCTCCGCCTTCGCCGAACGAGCCGCTCAGGTAGGCTATCTGGTCGTCAAGGTCGAGGTATTCCTTTTGTCTGAGCATCCTCACTGCCGCAAGGAACAGGTTTTGGGATGAAATGTGCTCTTTCTGATATACGGGGATGACGCCATAGCTGAGGTTGAGCCATCGTTGCAGCTTCTCCTTGTAGCATATCGCGAGCACGGGATTGGGTCCGCGGAACGCTGCAAGGTTGCGGGCGGTGAGTCCGGTTGAACTGTCGGTGATGATACCCTTCACGTTCATCGTCTGGGTGGATTCGATGGCACTGTGTGCGAGGAACTCCCTCACCGAGCAGTTGGGCGTGATGGGTATGACGATGTCATTCTCCCTCATCTTGTCCTTCTCTGCCTGTTCGGCTATCTGCGACATGGTGCGCACAGCCTCTATAGGGTAGTCGCCCGACGCCGTCTCGCCGCTGAGCATCAATGCGTCGGTGCGGTAGTATATCGCGTTGGCGATGTCGGTCACCTCGGCGCGGGTGGGGCGGGGGTTGTGAATCATCGTGTGCAGCATCTGCGTGGCCACGATTACCGGTTTCTTTGCCCATACGCATTTTCTGATGATGTTGCGCTGTATGCCCGGAATACGCTCGATGGGCACCTCGATGCCAAGGTCGCCACGGGCAATCATGATGCCGTAAGACTCCTCTATAATCTCGTCTATGTTGTCAACACCCTCCTGATTTTCAATCTTTGATATAATCTTGATGTCGCTTCCGCGCTCATTGAGAATCTTCTGCACTGCCCTCACGTCGGCAGCGCTTCTCACGAACGAGTGGGCTATGAAGTCGATATCCTCGTCGATGGCAAGGTTGATGTTAGTGATGTCCTTGCCCGTGAGTGCGGGCAGGTCGATGTGAACTCCCGGTACGTTCACGCTCTTGCGCGAGCCGAGTTCACCGTCGTTCTTCACCTGTGCTATCACCGCGGGTCCGTTGATGCCGATGACCTCCATGTCGAGGGCACCGTCGTCGAAGAGGATGTGGTTGCCCACCTCCACGTCTTGGGCGAAGTTCACGTACGACACGTTGACGATGTCATGTTCCGACTCGACCTCTGGTCGTCCGAAGATTTTCACCACGTCTCCCGTCTTGTACTGGATAGGTTGTTCGCACGAGGTGGTGCGAATCTCCGGTCCCTTGGTGTCGATAAGAATACCGATGTGGTGCGACACCTTTCTTGTGTTCCTGATAATCTCCCTGATGCCTTCGGCAGAGGCGTGTGCCGTATTGATTCTCACAACGTTGACACCTGCGTCAAACAGGTCACGTATAAATTCCACACTGCATCTGCGGTCACTCACGGAAGCTACAATCTTTGTCTGTCTCATTTTTAAATATTTGTCTATGTTGTTGTAAATGAAAATTTCACTTCTGCAAGTTGATTATATAAAACACAAAGACACAAAGAAACAAAGTTCTTTTTTCACCCTTATGGAAGAAAGCAGCATCGCTGCTTGTTACAAAGGCCACAATGTCCGCACTTCTCATCCTCAAGGCTTCGTGGCGACATTTATGTCGCTCGTCACCTTTCTTTCCGTGATAAAACCTTTGTCCCTTTGTGTCTTTGTGTTTTATATAAACGACATGCTTTGTGTTTTATATAAACAACATGCGTTACATTATTTATATTATTAATTCGGTTGCAAAGTTACAACTATTTTTGCACATATACAAAGTTTTATGGGTGTTTTTGCTATAAATATTAAAAAAATATGCCGATTTTGTTGGTCATTATCAGAAAATGCCGTAACTTTGCAGCCAAATTTGAAATTTAGACTATAATAAAGATATGAAACATCAGTTAAGAAGTGCCGTGTGCACTGAAGGTAGAAGGATGGCAGGAGCGAGAGCTCTCTGGGTTGCCACTGGTATGAAGCGTGAACAGTTCGGCAAGCCCATTATTGCCGTCGTCAACTCATTCACGCAGTTTGTGCCTGGTCATACCCATCTCCACGAGATTGGCCAGATTGTAAAACAGGAAATTGAAGCCATGGGCTGCTATGCGGCTGAATTCAACACCATCGCCATCGACGACGGTATTGCCATGGGACACGACGGTATGCTATATTCGCTGCCATCGCGTGACATCATTGCCGACTCGGTGGAGTACATGGTCAACGCCCACAAGGCTGACGCCATGATCTGTATATCCAACTGCGACAAGGTGACTCCCGGTATGCTGATGGCTTCCATGCGTCTCAATATTCCCACCGTGTTCTGCTCAGGCGGACCGATGGAGGCTGGAAGATGGCGTGGCGAGAATGCCGACCTTATCACAGCCATGATTAAGGGTGCCGACTCTTCTGTAAGCGACGAGGACATGGCTGAGATTGAAGGATGCGCATGTCCCGGTTGCGGAAGCTGCTCGGGTATGTTCACAGCCAACTCGATGAACTCGCTCACCGAGGCTATCGGTCTCTCGCTGCCCGGCAACGGCACAATCCTTGCCACTCACGAGAACCGCATACAGCTCTTCCGCGACGCTGCACGTCAGGTGGTGAAGAACGCGATGGCATATTATGAGGACGGCGACGAGAGCGTATTGCCCAAGAGTATTGCCACACGCAAGGCTTTCCTCAACGCCATGACACTCGATATCGCCATGGGCGGAAGTACGAATACCGTGCTCCATCTCCTTGCTGTGGCACAGGAGGCTGGTGCCGACTTCAAGATGAGCGACATCGACGCACTGAGCCGCAAGGTGCCTTGCCTCTGCAAGTTGGCTCCTAACACACAGAAATACAGTGTGCAGGAGTGCGGTCGTGCCGGTGGTATCCTCGGCATCCTCAGCGAGCTTAACAAGGGCGGTCTTATCGATGGTTCGGCTATCCGCGTGGATGGCAAGACTCTCGGTGAGCAGATGGAGAAATATGACATCACCAAGGCTGAGATTGACCCGGAGGCAAACCGTATATACCAGACCGCTCCCGGAAGGAAGTTCTCAACCAAGATGGGCAGTCAGAATGCACAGTGGGGCGAGCTTGACAAAGACCGTGCCAACGGTTGCATACGTGACCTTGAGCATGCATATACCAAGGACGGCGGTCTTGCCGTGCTCTTCGGTAACATCGCCCAGGACGGTTGCGTGGTCAAGACAGCCGGAGTGGATGAGAGCCTGTGGAAATTTGCAGGTCCTGCCAAGGTGTTCGACTCACAGGAAGATGCCTGCGAGGGAATACTCGGCGGCAAGATAAATGCAGGCGACTGTGTGGTAATCACCCACGAGGGACCGAAGGGAGGTCCCGGTATGCAGGAGATGCTTTATCCCACCTCTTATATTAAGAGTATGCACTTGGGCAAGGAGTGCGCCCTCATCACCGATGGCCGTTTCTCAGGCGGTACGAGTGGTCTGAGCATCGGACACATCTCACCTGAGGCAGCCGCAGGTGGTAATATCGGAAAGATCAAGGATGGCGACATCATCGAGATAGATATCCCCAACCGCTCAATCAACGTGCGCCTCTCAGACGAAGAGCTTGCCGCCCGTCCGCAGCAGCCGCTGAAGCGCAACCGCCAGGTGAGCAAGGCCCTGAAGGCATACGCCCAGAGCGTGGCAAGTGCAGATAAGGGAGGAGTGAGGATTATTGAGGAATGAGGAATTAGGAGTTAAGGAGTTAACTCCTTAACTCCCATAACTTAATTAAAAAAACAATGTCAAAAGAGATAATAACCGGAGCTGAAGCTCTGATGCGAGCCCTCAAGGAAGAGGGCGTTAAGACAATATTCGGATATCCCGGCGGGTCGATAATGCCGGTGTTCGATGCCCTTTATGACTATACCCGTGGCGAGAAGAAGGCATTCGACCATATCCTCGTGCGCCACGAGCAGGCTGCCACCCACGCTGCCGAGGGTTATGCAAGGGTTTCAGACGAAGTGGGTGTTTGTATTGTAACCAGCGGTCCGGGTGCCACCAACACCCTCACCGGTGTTGCCGATGCCATGATGGACTCCACGCCCATCGTGGTCATTGCAGGACAGGTGGGAGTGGGAGTGCTTGGCACTGATGCCTTCCAGGAGGTTGACCTCGTGGGTGTGGCACAGCCTATCTCCAAGTGGAGCTACCAGATTCGCCGTCCCGAAGATATAGCATGGGCTGTCAGCCGTGCTTTCTATATCGCCCGCACCGGTCGTCCGGGTCCTGTCGTTCTTGACTTCCCGAAGAACGCCCAGGTCGATAAGACCGAATGGGTGCCCACCAAGGTGGATTTCGTGCGCAGCTATGTGCCTTATCCCACGCCCGAGCAGTCTGCCATCGAGGCAGCCGCCGAACTCATCAACAACGCCAAGCGTCCGTTGGTGCTCGTGGGTCATGGTGTTGAATTGGGAGGCGCGCAGAACGAACTCGTGGAGTTTATCGAGAAGGCGGACATGCCCGCAGCCCGCACATTGCTCGGACTGTCAGCCCTGCCCACCGACCATCCCCTCAATATGGGTATGCTCGGTATGCACGGCAACTACGCCCCGAACATCAAGACCCAGGAGGCGGATGTCATTGTTGCCGTCGGTATGCGTTTCAGCGACCGCGACACCGGCACGCCTTCCACATACGCCAAGCAGGCTAAGATTATCCACTTGGATATCGACAATTCCGAGATTAACAAGTGCATAAAGTCAGACGTGGCAGTTGTCGGCGACTGCAAGATCACCTTGCCTGCCATCACCCGTCTGCTCAACAAGAACAACCACCGCGAGTGGCGCGACTCCTTCGCCGAGTATCATGCTCAGGAGGTGGAAAAGGTAATCACTCCTGCCATACATCCCACAGAAGGCCCGCTGCTCATGGGTGAGATTGTGAACGCAGTGGCAGAGGCCACCAAAGGCGATGCCGTGTTGGTGAACGATGTGGGTCAGAACCAGATGTTCTCTTGCCGCTATTTCAAGTACAACAAGAAACGCTCGGTTGTCACCAGTGGCGGTCTTGGCACTATGGGCTTTGGACTGCCAGCCGCAGTGGGTGCCACCTTCGGTGCTCCCGACCGCACGGTATGTATGTTCACAGGTGACGGCGGATTCCAGATGAACATTCAGGAACTCGGAACCATCATGGAGAACCAGTGCCCTGTGAAGGTCATTCTCATGAACAACAACTATCTCGGCAATGTGCGCCAGTGGCAGGACATGTTCTTCGGTCAGCGCAAGTCGTTCACCAAGATGCTCAATCCGCAGTACCAGCTAATCGCCGATGCCTATCATATCCCGTATGAGGTGGTCATCGATCGCAAGGACCTCCGTCCGGCAATCGAAAAAATGCTTGCCACCGACGGCCCCTTCATCCTCGAGTGTGCAGTCAAGGAAGAGGACAACGTGGCTCCGATGATAGCCCCCGGTGCAAGTATCGACGAGATGATGTTGGAGATTAATATCGAAACAGGACTTGATTGTTAAGTGCATGGAGAATAACCCAATGGAAGACAAAAAATTATATACATTACTGGTATATTCGGAGAATATCGCCGGTATATTGAATCAGATAACAGCCGTGTTCACACGCCGTCAGGTGAATATCGAGAGTCTCAACGTCTCGGCGTCGAGCATCCCCGGACTCCATAAATACACCATCACGGCATGGAGCGACGAACCGCAGATAGAGAAGATAACACGTCAGATTGAGAAGAAGATCGACGTGGTGAAGGCCACGTATTACACCGACGATGAGCTGTACATCCGTGAGACGGGCTTATACAAGCTATCCACACCCATGGTGATGGAGAATCCAGAAATCTCGCGCACTGTCCGCCGCAACGATGCTTTCATCACCGAGGTGAATCCCACATACGTCATCGCAATGAAGTCGGGACGCACCGAGGAAATCATGGATCTCTACTACAAGCTCGACGAGTTTGGTTGCATTCTGCAATACACCCGCTCAGGCCGCATCGCCGTCACCCGCAGTGCCACCGAGGAAGTGACGAAGCTGCTGGAAGAAAGAGAAAAAGGGAACTGAAAGATTTTATTTTGAACACAAAGACACAAAGGAACGAAGGTATTCTTTAGATACAAAGGTTACAAGCGACTTAAAAGTCGCCACAAAGCCTTGCGGATGGAAAAACTTTGTGGCCTTTGTAAGCAGCTAAGCTGCTCTCTGTATCTTCTGTCATCGGAAAAGAACTTAGTATCTTCGTATCTTTGTGTTTAAAAATTAAAAAAGACTCTGTACCTCCGTGTCTCTGTGTTTTAAAAAATAAAAAAATGGATAAAATCGGAAAATACTCTTTTATGGCGGAGCCGTTCCACTGCGACTTCTCCCAACGCCTCTTCATAGGTCATTTGGGCAACCACATGCTCAATGCCGCCGACTTCCACGCCACGGAGCGCGGATTCGGCATGGACTACCTCAATCCCATCCATAAGACCTGGGTGCTCTCGCGCCTTGCCATCGAGATGGAGGAGATGCCACGGCAATACACCAAGTTCTATGTTGAGACATGGATAGAGAGTGCAATGAGGTATTTCACCAACCGCAACTTCCGCGTATCGGGAGAGGACGGCAAGGTGTATGGCTACGGACGCAGTGTGTGGGCGATGATTGACACCGACTCCCGTCAGCCCCAGGACATACTCGCCATCCACGATGGAGCCATCAATAACTGGATTGCCGACGATGTGGAATGTCCCATAGCCAAAAGCTCAAGGGTGAAGATGGACAAGGACCTGCCCGTAGTGCGCACCATCGACACATATTATAATGATGTGGATGTCAATGGTCATATTAATTCCATCAAATACATAGAGCACGTCCTCGACCTTTTCCCCATAGAGTGGTATAAGGAGTACGACCTGAAGAGGTTGGAAATAGCATACGTGGCTGAAAGCCATTGTGGGGATAAGTTGGCGTTCAGTATGCAGGATGGTTCGGATGAATTGGAAAAGCTCATTTGCATATCAAAAGTAGCTGAAAACGACTCAAATACCATTGAAGTGTGCAGAACAATGGTAAAATTTGTAAAAAACTGATAGTAAATTTGGTTATATCACAATAATTTTATACTTTTGCACCTCGAAAAGAAAAGTTAACCCCTTGCCGTGCGCTCGAGTAGCGGATGGATGGACTGACAAGACGACTGCTTTTGGACAAGGCGGGCATGGTTCATAGGGACATTAATAACAATTTAAACATTTTAAAACAATTATGGCAGAAATGAATTTTGGTGGCGTTATCGAAACTGTAGTCACCAGCAAGGAATTCTCATTGGAGAAAGCACGTGAAGTATTGAAGAATGAAACAATCGCCGTTATCGGCTATGGTATCCAGGGTCCAGGTCAGGCTTGCAACCTGCGCGACAACGGATTCAACGTTATCGTTGGACAACGCGAGGGCAAGACCTACGAGAAGGCTAAGGCTGACGGATGGGTACCGGGCAAGACCCTCTTCTCTATCGAGGAGGCAGCCGAGAAGGGTACTATCGTATGTATGCTTCTCTCTGATGCAGGACAGATTCAGGCTTGGCCAAAGATCAAGAAATATCTGACCCCAGGCAAGGCACTCTATTATTCACACGGCTTTGCCATCAACTGGAGCGACCGCACAGGTGTTGTGCCTCCAGCTGACATCGACGTAATCATGGTTGCACCCAAGGGTTCTGGTACATCTCTCCGCACCATGTTCTGCGAGGGACGCGGTCTCAACTGCTCTTACGCAGTTTATCAGGACGCTACCGGCAAGGCAGAGGAGAAGACCATCGCCTTCGGTATCGGTATCGGTGCTGGTTATATGTTCAAGACCACATTCCAGCGCGAGGCTACATCTGACCTCACCGGTGAGCGCGGTTCACTGATGGGTGCCATCGAGGGTCTGCTCGAGGCTCAGTACGATGTTCTCCGCGAGAACGGTCACTCTCCCTCTGAGGCTTTCAACGAGACTGTTGAGGAGCTGACACAGAGCCTTATGCCTCTCTTCGCCCAGAAGGGTATGGACTGGATGTACGCAAACTGCTCTACCACAGCTCAGCGTGGTGCATTGGATTGGGCTCCCCGCTTCCGCGACGCCATCAAGCCGGTTATGGAGTGGCTCTACTACTCAGTCAAGACAGGTAACGAGGCTCAGATTTCTATCGACAGCAACTCTAAGCCTGACTATCGCGAGGGTCTCAACAAGGAACTTGAGGCTATGCGCAACAAGGAGATGTGGCGTGCAGCTGAGACCGTGCGCAAGTTGCGCCCAGAGAATAGCAACGACTAATTTCTCACGCCCAAATAACTTCAACGCCGGTTTCCGCAAGGAGACCGGCGTATTTCTTTTCTTGTCCGGGGTGAGCACAAGTGAATGCCCTATCCACTTGGTGAGTGAATGCCCTATCCACTTGGTGAGTGAATGCCCTATCCACTTGGTGAGTGGATGCCCTATTCACTTGGTAAGTGGATGCCCTATCCACTTGGTGAGTGAATGCCTTATCCACTTGGTAGGTGAATATTCTATCCACTTGTCAAGTGAGAATTTTGGGGCATTTGCGTCATGAACGGCGCATGCCGTCATCATTATTTCTAAACTATTATAATACATATAATATATAATATATATATTTAAATAAAATATTCTCTCTACACTATATATTTATATAATTACGTGACGCAAGAGCCGTTCGTGACGCAAACGCCCCAAAAATGACGCAAAAACAACTATTTTATATGATTTAATATTTTTTTTGCGCATATATAAAATAAAAACATTAATTTTGCAGTATAATAGTAATCACTCTGTGCCTCCGCGCCTCTGTGTTCAATAAATAACAGTAACTTGAAATGATTATGCGTAAGGAAAGAATAGAGCATCTGCTGTCCGACGTGACATGCGGGATATATGAGAAGGAGACCGACGTGGCATTGGCACTGATGGCAGCACTTGCCGGTGAGAGTATCATATTGTTGGGACTGCCGGGAACGGCGAAGTCGATGGTGGCGAGACGGCTAAAGTCGTGCTTCAAGGATGCACGCGGGTTTGAGTATCTCATGTCGAGGTTTTCGACGCCCGACGAGATATTCGGTCCCATCAGTATTTCCATGCTGAAAACATCCGATAAGTATGAGAGGGTTACTGAGGGCTATCTGCCAACAGCCGACGTGGTGTTCCTCGACGAGATATGGAAGGCGGGTCCTGCCATACAGAACACCCTTCTGACCGTCATCAACGAGAAGATATTCCGCAACGGTGACCGCGAGACACGGCTTCCGCTGAAACTGCTCGTGGCGGCAAGCAACGAACTGCCCACCAAGGGCGAGGGACTTGAGGCATTGTGGGACCGCTTTGTCATACGTCTCGAAAGCCGCAGCATACGCCTTGAACAGAACTTCAAGAAGATGCTCAAGGATGACGACGAGTATGCCTCGGATGTTACCGCCCGCAATCCCATATCTCAGGAGGAATACGCAGAGTGGAAAAAGGAAATCAACGAGGTGGATATTCCCGACAGCATCTTCCACGTAATCTTCTCGATCCGCCGTGCCTTGCAGGCAGTGAGGATTGACGACGACGAGCACCGCAGCGTGTATGTCAGCGACCGCAGATGGAAGAACATCGCACGTCTGCTCAAGACCTGTGCCTTCATGCACGACCGCAAGGAGGTGGGGAAGACCGACCTGCTCTTCCTGCATCATTGCCTGTGGCAGGAGCCTGAGGAGCGTAACCCCATACGTGACATCGTTGTGCGCTGTGTGTTTGACGATGAGTCATCGAAGATAGCCGACATCAAGGGCAGGATAGGGGATGACATCCGCCGCCACCGCACTAACCCGCTATTCCACGGGGCGAGTGACTATTCCACTGAGATAGACCAGCTTGCCGACAGTATTTCGGATATGGAGAGGACTGTCAGCGATAATATCTTCTTGTCGCCCGAGGAGAAGAAGTTTATCACGGGCTACCTCAAAGAAATGTACAAGGCTCTTGCCTTCCTGAGACAGGACCTAATGAAACTTGAAGACTGATGGGGCAGGGTAGGGATTTCAGTGGCAGGCTGTTTCTGTTGGGAGCCGACATGATGGACAGTTCAAAGTATATCAAGTTTCTTGAACTGTTTGTCGCCACCGGACGTGTGCCTTCTCTCGACCGCCAACTCCTGCTCTCGCGTCCTTGGGAGGGAGTGGAGCAAGACCCGCTCTTCGACTTCCTCGTCTCATTGATGCAGGATAGGTGTCTGGCCCCGAAGGTGCTTTCAAGCAAGGTTCGGTCGGAGATATTCTTTACAAAGACGGGGCAGTTTGTCAACGAGTGCGTACATGACATCAAGTTTATGCACCAACGTGCATACACCGAGATCAAGCGCAGTGAGGAGGTGCAGGCGTGGAGCGCTGACGAGAAGAGGGCGATGTGGCGCAAGCTGCTCGCAGACATAGATGCGGGCTATGCGGAATACGGTTTTGACTCGGGGTTTTTTATTCGCCTGTTTTCCACGGATGACGGCTTGGAGGATGAACTCAACTGGGAGAAGCTGTCGTTGGACTGGCGCGAGGCAATGAAGACCAAGTTTCGCCTGCAGCTTGCCGCAAAACTCGAACGTCAGCGTCCAGTGTTGGTGCTGAGGATCATGAATGCACTGAAGGCATTGGATGATAAAATCGAACTTTACGGCATGACCGAGAAGGAATCGCTTAGGCTATGGGAGATGACAAACGGCACATGGAGCGAGACCGAGTTTGAGAAGAAACTCAACATCGTGCGTGCCGCTGACAAGTATCCGGAGATTGAGGAGATTGTAGAGCGAATGGGGCGCACTGCAGACAATAACGGTTCCGACCGTCTTGCCGTGGCTGAGGGCAGCATGATGATGCTTGAACATTCCTCGGGCAGTGACATCGAGGGCATCACCGTGGGAAACGACCTCAACTCACTGCTGCCGTCGGAGCTGGCACAGTATGCCGACGACTCGATGGTATCGCTGTTTGCATACAAGTATCTGACCAAGAACCTGCAGACCTTCCGTTATAAGTCGGAGATTACGCAGCCGTCGCGCAAGTTGAGTTTTATGCGTGCCGCACGCAAGGGACCGATGATAGTGTGCATTGACACATCCGCGAGCATGTACGGACTGCCGCAGCAGATAGAACAGTCGTTGCTTGGACGTATAGAAATCAAGGCAGAAGAGCTTGACCGTGCTTGTTTTCTCATTGATTTCTCTGTGAGTGTAAGGACGATTGACCTGCGTGAGCGCAGGAAACGGAACCGTGAGGCGCGCCTTGGCAAGAAGCGCGACGACTATAACTTCGCGCCCGACCATGTGCCCTTCATAGGTGGCGGCACGAGTTCGCGAAAGCTCCTCGCCACTCTTTTCGCCACTCTCGACAACGAGGACGACAGTTATGTCAATGCCGATGTGCTCATAATCAGCGATTTCCTTATGCCGATAGATGACGGCATCATCCCCGACCGCATACGCAAATACCGGCAAACCGGCACCCGCTTCTATGCCCTCCACATCACCACCGACGGTCAGGATGACACCCTCTGGACCAAGCTCTTTGACAAGGTATTCACCATAAGGTATCGCCAGGCGAGGAGATATTAAATGAAGAATGAAGAATGTATATGGAAAACAGAATAATCATTGCGTGATTTTGAACAAGGGTTTTACGGGGGAAATGACTAACTTTGCACCCAAAAATACAGTGATTATGACAAATAAGGTATTATATTTGATTCCGTTGCTGCTGCTGGGAGGCTGTGGCAACAAAAAAACGGCTGGTGAGCAGTTGAGACCGGTGAATGTAACTGAGGTAAAGGCTGCCAACGGCGGTGAGACGGTCTCATTCCCCGGACAGACACGGTCGGCGGAGGAAGTGAACGTGTCGTTCCGTATCAGTGGACCGATAACAAGCGTGAAGGTCAAGGAAGGCGACTATGTGAGCAAGGGGCTGACCATCGCCACAATGGACAGCAGAGACTATCAGTTGCAGTTGGCTGCCACTCAGGCGGAGTATGACCGCATAAAGGCTGATGCAGAGAGAGTTATTGGAATGTATAAGGAGGGAACGACCACGGCGCAGAACTACGACCAGGCACGGTATGGCCTGAAGCAGATAACCCAGAAATTAGACAATCACCGTAATCAGTTGGCTGACACGAAGCTCGTGGCTCCGGTGGCGGGATATGTCAAGGAGAGACTGCATGAGGCAGGCGAGACTGTCAGTGCAGGAATGCCTGTGGTGACTATCTCGTCGGGCGAGAGGGTTGAGGTGGAAATCAACGTGTCGGCACGTGACTATGCCCGCCTGTCGGAGTTGTCGGGATTCCATTGCGTCATAGATGCCTTGGGAAGCGAGACATACGAGCTGGAGCGTGTGCGCACGAGTGCCGTGGCAAATGCCAGTCAGCTTTATTCGCTGAGGTTTGTCCTGAAAGGCATGTACGACCGCAAGAAAGTGACTCCCGGGATGACGGCGATGGTGTATGCCAATGTGGCCCGACAAGGAGGCAGTGACGTGCGCATCCCCTCTTCGGCGATATTGGACAAGGACGGCAAGACCATTGTATATATATATAATAAGGCTAACAGCACTGTGGCGAAGAAGGAGGTGAAGGTAAAGGAGATGTGCCTCGACGGAACGGCTGTGGTCACAGGATTGCTGCCCGGGGAGAAGGTTGTAGCCACTGGAGCGAGGTATCTTGTGGATGGGCAGAAAGTTCAGTGAATAATATTTTAACACAAAGACACGAAGATACAAAGTAATTTTCGCTATCGTAAGATACAAAGAGCAGCAAAGCTGCTTACAAAGGCCACAAAGAATTCCCTACCGCAAGGCTTTGTGGCGACTTTTAAGTCGCTTGTCACCTTTGTATCTAATAAAATCCTTTGTTCCTTTGTGTCTTTGTGTTCAAATAATTAAATCCGATGAACAAGTTACAGAATTATGAGTTAAGAATATTAAAATAGATAGTCAGATGAATATAAGTAAATGGGCATTGGGGAGACGGACGCTTATTAACACGTTTGTCGTCGTCCTTATCTTAGGCGGACTGTGGGCATTCTCGGGGATGCCCAAGCTCGAAGACCCGGCGATAAGGGTTAAACAGGCATTGGTGGTGGTGACTTATCCCGGAGCATCGGCACACCAGGTGGAATTGGAGGTGACCGACCCATTGGAGAAGTCAATACGACAGATACCTACACTCGACCACGTGGAGTCGTCGTCGTATTCCGACATGGCGATAATCACCGTAGAACTGCTGCCGACAGTGAAGGACGAAGACCTGGAGCAGCAATGGGACTTGCTGCGCCGTAAGGTGAACAACGTGAAAGCCAAACTACCAAAGGGAGCTGAGGTAATGATGGTGAGCGATGATTTCGGCGATGTGTATGGAATGTTTTATGCCCTTACCGGCGACGGGATGGGTGACACTCAGATGAACGACTATGCCGAACTGGTGAAGCGAGAGGTGTTGGCTATAGAGGGAGTGACACGTGTGGATATATACGGCAAGCGCGGGGAGTGTATCAACATCAACCTGCGCGAGGACAAGATGTCTAATCTCGGAGTGTTGCCGACGGAGGTGATACAGACGCTGAACGGACAAAACGCGACGTCGTATGCAGGATATTACGACAACGGAACACGAAGACTACGTGTAACGGTGGATGACAAGTTCCGCTCTGCCGACGACATAGCCAACATGCTGATACAAGGCCACGACGACGACCAACTGCACATACGAGACATCGCCGACGTGGCTAAGGGCTATGAGAAGGTGACGCGTAATGCCATGGAGCGTGACGGCGAGAGGGCATTGGGAATAAGCATTGCCTGTTCGAGCAGTTATGACATACTGAAAGTGGGCGAGAAAGTGGAGAAGAAACTCGACGAACTGATGACGCAGATGCCCGTGGGAGTGGAATACCACAAGGTGTTCTTCCAGCCCGAACGAGTGTCGGACGCCCTCTACACCTTCCTGCTCAATCTGCTTGAGTCGGTGGTCATCGTGGTGATAGTGCTGATATTCTTCATGGGATTCAAGTCGGGCGTGATACTCGGAATGTCACTTGTGGTAATAGTGTTCGGTTCGTTCCTTGTGCTCAACGGTTTCGACGGTACGTTGCAGCGAGTGTCGCTCGGGGCGTTCATACTCGCCATGGGAATGTTGGTGGATAACGCCATAGTGATAGTGGATGGCATACTCGTTGACCTGAAGAAGGGCAAGACGCGCATGGAGGCACTGACGTCGATAGGCAAGAAGACGGCAATGCCACTGCTCGGCGCGACACTCATAGCCATACTTGCCTTCCTGCCCATCTTCTTGAGTCCCGACACGGCGGGAGTGTATTGCCGCGACCTGTTCATAGTGATAGCCGTGTCGTTACTGCTCAGTTGGCTGCTCGCCTTGGTGCATGTGCCGCTGATGGCAGACCGGCTGCTGCATCCCAAGGCAGACAATGGCGAGGCATATAAAGGCAAGGCATACGACGTGCTTGAAAAGACGTTGCGCTTCTGTCTTGCCCACCGACTGACGGTGGTGGCGGGAGCGGTGCTGCTGCTCGTGGCGAGTGTGTCGTGCTACCCGTTTATCAAGCAGAGTTTCTTCCCCGATATGGAGTATGACCAGCTTTACATAGAATACAAGTTGCCCGAGGGATATAACTCAACGCAGGTTGAGCAGGACCTAAAGAGGATGAGGCAGATGTTGCAGCGATGCAACGACGTGACACACGTTACCACAAGCATTGGCGCGACTCCGTCGAGATACAACCTCGTGCGCTCCATTGCCACACCGTCATTGGCATACGGTGAGCTGATAGTGGATTTCACGTCGCCAAAGGCTCTCGTGGAGCATATCGACAATATGCAGCGCATGGTGAACGACAGTTTTCCCGATGCCTACATCAAGATAAAGCGGTATAACCTGATGTATAAGAAATATCCAATAGAGATATGCTTCCACGGACCTGACCCGAAGGTGTTGCACAGTCTTGCCGACTCAGCCCTCGCCATAGTGAGACAGAGCGATAAGGTGTGGCTGCCCACGTCAGACTGGGAACCGCGGGTGCCGGTGCTGACAGTGGATTACAACCAGGCTGCCGCACGCACGTCGGGACTGTCGCGCGGCGACGTGGCATTGTCGCTGATGGCATATACCGACGGAATACCGGTGGGAACGTTCTACAACGGCATCTATCCCGAGACCATCTACGTCAACTGCCGCACGTCAGAGGGTGGGGAAGTGGCAAATCTCGACAATGCCAACGTCTTCGGCATGATGCCCAATGTGGGCAATCTCTTCGACCGCGGCACAGTGCAGAAACTAATGAGCGGACGCATGGACAAGGACGACATAATACGTCAGGTGGCAAGCACCACGCCGCTGTCGCAGGTGTCGAAGGGTATCGACATCAGATGGGATGAGCCGGTGGTGGTGAGACACAACGGACAGAGATGCCAGAGGGTGCAGTGCTCTCCCGTGCCGGGACTATCTACAGAGACGGCGCGCCAGGCGATTGCCGACGCTGTGGAGAATATTAAGCTGCCCGAGGGCTACAGTCTGACATGGGAGGGCGAACGCAAGGCAAGCACTCAATCCACGAAGTACTTGTTCAAGGGATTCCCGTTGTCGATAGTGATGATGCTGCTCATCCTGATATTGCTGTTCAACGACCTGCGCCGCCCGGCTATCATCTTCTGCTGCATACCGCTTGTGGTGGTAGGTGTGTTCCCGTCGGTGTTACTGTCAGGCAAGGACTTCGGATTTGTAGCCATCGTGGGCATACTCGGTCTCATCGGTATGATGATAAAGAACGGCATAGTGCTCATCGACGAGATTTCATTGCAGATGACCCAGGGCAAGGAGCCGACGCAGGCTCTCATCGACAGCAGCAAGTCGCGACTCTTGCCTGTGATGATGGCGTCGTTCACCACCATCCTCGGTATGATTCCGCTTGTCTCCGACTCGCTCTTCGGGTCGCTTGCCGTGACGATTATGGGAGGTCTCTCGGTAGGTACGCTAATCATTTTGGTGTTCATCCCGGTGCTGTATTCTCTTTTTAAATGAAGAAATGAGATTTTATTAAACACAAAGAAACAAAGGAACAAAGGTTTTTCCTTGGATAGAAAGGTGACAAGCGACTTGAAAGTCGCCACAAAGTCTCGCGGACAGGAAAACATTGTGGACTTTGTAACAAGCAGGTTTGCTGCTTTCTTCCATTTGCATAAAAAACTTTGTTTCTTTGTGTCTTTGTGTTGAAAATTAAAAATGTTTAAATATAAGGACAAATGAAAAGACTGATATATATAATAATAGGTGTCGGCATGGTTATGGATGCCGGGGCACAGGACTCGCTGACTATCGACCGGTGTCGAGAGATGGCAGTGGAGCATAACCGACAACTTGCCTCGGCACGGGTGCAGAGGCGGAAGACAGACTTTGACCTCATGGCAATGAGGGCAAACTATCTGCCGAAATTGGATTTCAACGCTTTCGACCTTGCAAACACGATGTCGGGAAGCATTGCAATGCAGTCAGCTATGCTGCCTGTATTTGATATGACAAGTCAGATAGCGGGTATGGCGGAGTTTCCTGCCATGACAGTGGATTATACTATGCACAACCTCTTTGGGACCTCGCTTATGCTGACCCAACCGATTTATATGGGTGGCAAGATTACGGCTGGATATAATATGACAAAGATAGGCCAGAGGATTGCCGACGAGAATATCCGATTGACAGAGAGTGAGCTGAGGGTGAAGGTGGATGAGGCTTATGCCATGGCAGTGAAAGCCCGTGAGATGGTGGATGTGGCGAAGTCATACGAGTCGCTCCTTCAGGAACTGATGAAGGACGTGGAGTCGGCAGTGCGCCATGGTATGCGCACCCGCAACGACCAGATGAAGGTGCAAGTGAAACTCAACCAGGCTCTTCTTGCCATCACCCGCGCCAACAATGCCTACGACTTGGCGCGCATGAACCTGTGCCAGATAATAGGTATGCCGCTCGATGCACGTCCGGCGGTGGCAAAGCCTGATATTTCGTCTCTCGTGATGTCTGAGGTGATGTCAGCTTCAGCTGACAGTATTCAGGTACTCTCGCGACCAGAATATGCCATGCTACAGGAGAAGACCGAACTGGCGCGCCAACAGGTGAAGCTCACACGGTCGGAATTTCTTCCGCAGCTTGCCGCCTTTGCCACAGGAGGATATTCATACGGAGGTAATGTGAGTGTGGATGCCAAGAGTAGTGTAGGAGGACAGGTGAACATGTATGACAAGACTCTTGTGGATAAGTTCTCGGGAGCCGTGGGAGTAACTCTCTCTGTTCCGCTATATCATTTCGGTGAGCGAAAGGGCAAGATACGTTCTGCCAAGGCAGCACTGCAGATGGCGCAGCTTGACCTCGACGACAACCGTGAGCGTATGGCACTTGAACTCTCGCAGGCGTGCAACACGCTCAAGGAGCAGATGACGGCACTTGAGATAGCCCGCCTGTCGGTGGAGCAGGCAGAGGAGAACCTCCGTCTGTCCCGCAGTGCCTACGACTCAGGAGTAGAGACACTGAGCGACCATCTTGAGGCCCAGTCGCTGTGGCAATCTGCTAAAGCTGAAGAGATTGACGCTAGGGCGCAACTCATCGTGGCATTGAGCAAATGGCGCAAGGCGGCAGGGAAAATTAAATGAAGAATGAAGAATGAAGAATGAAAAAAGAAAAAACGCTGAATATACTATGAAGTTCAGCGTTTTTTCTTTTTCCTTCCGATACCGAAGAGATGTCCGTATCTGGAGACGAGCTTGCGCATGGTCAGGAAGGCATCCACGGCGGTGATGCTGTTGGCTATGATGTGCGTCACCATTTCCCCCTTGGTATTTGCCTTGGCGGGCTGCCATAGGGAATCCCATGTGGCGGCGATAGCCTCCTCCTTCTTCTGTATCTCGGCATGAAGCTCCTGCTTGCGTGCCTGAATTTCCTCTATAGTTCTCATGATAAGGATTACATCAATTATTTTTCCAACAGAATACTTGCCAATGTCCTGACGAGCGGTTTTTCAATCCATTCCTTTCGCTTGTAATACACGATGAAAAGCATCATGAGATATGCACCGCCCACAATGGCGAAGCCTCCGGCAACACCCGTGGTCTCGGCAATCCAATAAACTACGGCGAATGACAGATAGAAAACCACCGCAAAGACCAATGCGAAGATGAAGAAAGAGAGCAGCAGCGCCGCACTCAGTTTCACCAGTTTCTCAACCACATCGTACTTCAGATATTCCTTCTGAAGCACGATGTAGTCCTTTAGTGTCTCCACCAGTCTCGCTATAGACTCAATGTTCTTGTCGCTTGACAGCATATTACGAGCGTTTGTGAGTGTTAGTGGGACTATGCTTCGGGAGCAACCTCCTGGATGTCGTCAACCAGGTCTTCAACATCCTTGCGTGAAAGACGGATGTTATGCTTCTTGAGGAAGTCGTTCACGGTGTCAGTAACCTTGCTGCGTGTGTCTTTCCCGCTTTCTGGAGCAACAAGAATACCAATCACTGCGCCGGCGAGTGCTCCGCCGAGGAATGCGCCAATATAACCTAAATTTTTCATAAGCCAATTTATTATTTAAATGGTTCAACATGTTGTAATTCGAACGCAAATTTACTTACTTTTTTCCGAAAAACAATGAATTTCATAGTGATTTTTTGTTAAAATGCCCATATTTCCCCGATTTAACAAACTTTATGTGGCAAATGTTTCCGTTTTTCGCCAATATTTAGTAATTTCGCAGAAATTTTTAGTTAATCGAAGAATATTATATAATATAATAATGTAATACATAGAATATGAAGAAGTATTTGATTCTTTGCGCCGGATTGTGCGCAGCAATGGCTTTCACAAGCTGTAAGTCAAGTGAGAGTGCATACAAGAAGGCTTATGAGAAGGCAAAGGCCCAGGAGGCTGCTGCCGTTGAGACTAACACCGAGGCCAACGTGGTGGCACCGGTGGAGGAGAAGCCTATCGACGAGGTTAAGGTTGTGGATAACGCTGACAATGTATCAGTGCGCCAGGAGTCGGTGTCGCTCATCGACGGTAGCGGACTGAAGAACTTCAGTGTCGTTGTCGGTTCATTCTCACTTAAGGCTAATGCCGAGGGACTGCAGCAGCGTCTGAAGGAGTCGGGATATGATGCACAGATTGTGAAGAACAACGACCGTAACATGTTCCGAGTTGTTGCCACTACATTCGCCGACAAGTCGTCTGCTGTGCAGAGCCGCAACGAACTTCGTGCGAAGTATCCTGACGCATGGCTTCTGTTCAACGGTAACTAATAGCGTGGGAAGAATCCTTTCTATAGATTACGGCAAGAAACGCTGTGGCATCGCTGTGACCGACCCTTTGAAGATTATACCGGGAGGGTTGGCCACAGTTGACACGTCTGCACTAATGGCTTTCCTCGAGGATTATCTCCGCCGCGAGCAGGTGGAGAGGATTATTGTGGGCGAGCCAAGGCAGCCAAACGGTGAACCGAGTGAGAACTATGCTCGTGTGAAATCATGGGCGGGACAGTTTCGCAAGTTGCATCCCGAGATTCCCCTTGAGTTCTACGACGAGCGGTTTACGTCGGTGCTTGCCCACAGGGCGATGCTCGACGGAGGATTGAAGAAGAAAGCCCGCCAGAACAAGGCTCTTGTGGATGAGATAAGTGCAACGATTATCTTGCAGGACTATATGAATTCAAGTTTGAATTCATAAAATTAAAGAATTAAAGAATTAAAAAATTAAAGAGTGATTTTACCTATTTATACATATGGTCAGCCGGTGTTGAGAAAGGTGGCTGAGGATATTCCGGTGGATTATCCCGACCTGCAGCAGCTGATAGCTGACATGTTTGAGACTCTTACTGAGTCGGAGGGCATAGGACTTGCCGCACCACAGATTGGCAAGGCAATACGCGTTGTGGTCATTGACCTTGACCCGCTTGCCGACGATATGCCCGAATACAAGGACTTTCGCCGTGCGTTCATCAATCCGCATATCGTGGAATATGACGATACAGAGACCGAGTCAATGGAAGAGGGATGTCTTTCTCTTCCGGCAATCCACGAGAAGGTGACTCGCCCCACCCGCATCCGCGTGCAGTGGCTCGATGCCGATCTTCAGTCGCATGACGAGTGGATAGAGGGCTATCTCGCCAGGGTTATGCAGCATGAGTTTGACCATCTCGACGGTAAGATGTTCATCGACCGCATCAGCCCCCTGCGCAAGCAGTTGATCAAGAACAAGCTCAAGGCCCTGCTCCAAGGCAGGTTCCGCTGCGGATACAAGACAAAACTGCTGCCGAAGAGGAATTAAATGAAGAGTGAAGAATGAAGAGTGAAGAATGAAGAATGGCTGCGCATCCTTAGTATTCAAGATAACGACAGTGATGCTGCTGCTCTTTGCCACTTCGGCGAGGGCACAGTATAATATCGACCGGTTGGTGACAATCGGCCGCAGTGCATTGTATTATGAAGACTATGTGTTGTCGATGCAATATTTCTCGCAAGCCATCACTGCAAAGCCATATCTCTATGAACCGTGGTTCTTAAGAGGTGTGGCTAAATACTATCTGGAGGATTATGTCGGTGCGGAGAGCGACTGCTCGGAGGCAATACGCATCAATCCATACGTCACGGGACTATATGAACTGCGAGGTCTGGCGCGTATCCAACAGAAGAAATACGAGGAGGCGATAGATGACTACACACGTGCGCTGAAGTTCAATCCCGACAACCAGGGATTCTGGCAGAACCGCGCCATCTGCCGTATGGAGATGAAGGAGTATGACCAGGCTCTCAACGAGATTGACACGTTACTCACCAAATGGAGCAAGTATGCACGGGCATACAACATGCGCGCAGAGATTTATCTTAACAAGAAAGATACTACAGAAGCCATAAAAGCCCTCAACAAGAGTGTGGATATCGATCCCTATGACGGTGGTACGTGGCAGGCTCTGTCGGTGGTGAGCCTTGCACGCAAGGAGTGGAAGGACGCTGAGAAATACCTCGACAAGGCGATACACCTGCAGCCAAAGCGTGCCGACCACTATATCAACCGTGCCCTGGCAAGATTCAACCAGAACAACCTGCGCGGAACGATGGCAGATTACGACACGGCACTCGACCTCGACCCGAACAACTTCCTCGGACACTATAACCGCGGACTGCTCAGGGCACAGGTGGGAGACGACAACCGTGCCATCCTCGACTTTGACTTCGTACTGAAGTTGGAGCCAGACAATATCATGGCACTCTTCAACCGTGCCCTGTTGCTCGACAAGACAGGTGACCTCAGAGGTGCCATAAGAGATTATACAAAGGTAATAAACGACTTCCCCAATTTCTGGTTTGGACTGCAGAACCGCGCCAAGTGTTACCGCCGTCTTGGTATGACCAAGGAGGCGGAGAAGGATGAGTTCCGTGTTTTCAAGGCACAGCTATACAAGTCGCTATACGGAAAACAGCCGAGAATAGACAAGGACAAGTTGCGCAAGCGCAGCGACATCGACCTCGACAAGTACAACCAACTCGTCACCGCCGACGAGAACGAAATGCAGCAGGAGTATAAGAACGAATACCGAGGCAGGGTGCAGAACCGTCAGCCGGATATGGCGTTTATGCCGATGTATGACTTGTCGTTCGAGAACGTGCGCTCAGACGTTGAGTCGTATATGCCATACGACAAGGACGTTGACGAGTTCAACCATAAGACCGGCGGCAAACAGCAACTGTACATTGTCAGCCGGCCAGTGGTGATAGACGAGCCGGAGGTGCTGTCCATCCTTGAGGAGGTTGATTCAGCATCAGTGCTCGCCTATTGGCAGCGTTCCGCATACAGGATGAAGGAAAACGACCAGAAACGCGACGACATCGTGACGCGCAGCGTGATCTCAGAGCTTGACAAGGCAATAGGCATCGCGCCCAACAACGCTTACCTATACTATAACAGAGGCAATGCGTATGCAGCCGGAAGCGACTTCGAGAAAGCTGTCGAAGACTATACCCGTGCCCTCGAACTCGACCCTCAGTTGGCTGAGGCATACTACAACAGGGGAATGTCGAAACTGAAGATGAAAAAAGACAAGGAGGCTGTGGTGGATTTGGGAAAAGCGGGCGAAAGAGGTCTTTATAAGGCCTATAGTGTAATCAAAAAACATAGCAAGTGATACAAAAACATAGCAAATTAGTATTTTTTTAATATAATTATTCTCTAATTACGAATAATTTAGCTAATTTTGCGCCCAAAATTGAAAACAAAGTAATTAAGATATGATTAAAATCACTTTCCCAGACGGCTCCGTTCGTGAATACGAACAGGGAGTCAATGGACTTCAAATTGCCGAAAGTATATCACCGGCTTTGGCACGCGACGTTATCGCCTGCGCCGTTAACGGTGAAACAGTGGAATTAAACCGACCCATAAATGAGGACTCAAAGGTGCAGCTCCTGAAGTGGGACGACGATGAGGGCAAGCACGCCTTCTGGCATACATCCGCACACCTCCTCGCAGAGGCACTGCAGGAACTGTATCCGGGCATACAGTTCGGTTTCGGTCCTGCCGTGGAGAACGGATTCTTCTATGACGTGCTCCTCAAGGACGGACAGATGATCAAGGAGGCTGACTTCCCCGCCATCGAGGCGAAGATGAAGGAGCTTGCCGGAAAGAAAGAGCCGGTAGTGCGCAAGGAGGTTTCAAAGGCTGATGCACTCAAGGAGTTTGGCGAGGCCGGACAGACATACAAGTGCGAGCACATCGACCAGGATCTTGAGGACGGTTCTATCACTACCTATACTCAGGGTGCATTCACCGACCTCTGCAAGGGTCCGCACCTTCTTAACACAGGAGCTATCAAGGCTGTCAAACTTACAAACGTGGCAGGAGCATTCTGGCGCGGAGACGCCAACCGTGAGCAGATGCAGCGTCTATACGGTATATCGTTCCCCAAGAAGAAGATGCTCGACGAGTATCTCGTGATGCTTGAGGAAGCCAAGAAGCGCGACCACCGCAAGATTGGCAAGGAGATGGAACTGTTTATGTTCTCGGAGAGGGTAGGTAAGGGTCTGCCCATCTGGCTGCCGAAGGGCACCGAGCTTCGTCTTCGTATGCAGGACATGCTCCGCAAGATTCAGAAGCGTTACGGATATCAGGAGGTTATCACTCCGCATATCGGTAGCAAGAACCTATACGTAACATCGGGTCACTATGCCCACTATGGCAAGGATTCATTCCAGCCGATACACACTCCAGAGGAGAACGAGGAGTATATGCTCAAGCCGATGAACTGTCCTCACCACTGTGAGGTGTTCGCATGGAAACCGCGCTCATACCGCGACCTGCCACTGCGCATCGCTGAGTTCGGAACAGTATATCGCTATGAGCAGAGCGGTGAGCTTCACGGGTTGACCCGTGTGCGCTCTTTCACTCAGGACGACGCGCATATCTTCTGCCGTCCCGACCAGGTGAAGAACGAGTTCTGCCGTGTGATGGACATCATTAGCGCAGTGTTCTCAATCTTCCACTTTGATAACTTTGAGGCACAGATTTCGCTTCGCGACCCCAACGATACCGAGAAGTACATTGGTTCGGACGAGGTGTGGGAGAAAGGTGAGAACGCCATCATCGAGGCTTGCCGCGAGAAGGGACTGAATGCCAAGATTGAATACGGCGAGGCAGCCTTCTATGGTCCTAAGCTCGACTTCATGGTAAAGGATGCCATCGGTCGCCGCTGGCAGTTGGGAACCATCCAGGTTGACTACAACCTGCCCGAGCGTTTCAAGCTCGAATATACCGACGAGGACAACACCAAGAAGGTGCCCGTGATGATTCACCGTGCCCCGTTCGGTTCAATGGAGCGTTTCTGCGCCGTGCTTATCGAGCATACAGCCGGACACTTCCCATTGTGGCTGACTCCCGACCAGGTGGCCATCCTGCCTATCTCAGAGAAGTTCAACGATTATGCAAAGCAAGTTGCCAAGGAACTCGATAAGGCTGGCGTGCGTGCCACCATCGACAACCGCAACGAGAAGATTGGTCGCAAGGTGCGCGACAACGAGATGAAGCGCATTCCTTATATGGTCATCGTGGGTGAGAAGGAGCAGGCAGACGGCACTGTCAGTGTGCGCAAGCAAGGCTCAGAGGAACGCGGTGTACTCACCATCGCCGATTTCGCCAAGAAAATCAACGACGAGGTGGCTGAGATGCTCAAGGCTACGGAGGTTCATCCTGAATAGTAAATAACTTAACTCCATTAGCTCCAAAAGTTGAGCAATATTGATATTTGATATATATATAATATGGTACGTAACATATTCAAAGGTTTGGGTATCGCTCTCGTCACTCCTTTCTGTGAGGACGGCTCGGTTGACTACAAGGCACTGTTGCGCCTTGTGGAATACCAGCTTGACAACGGAGCCGACTTCTTCTGCATTCTTGCCACTACAGGTGAGACACCTTGTCTTACCAAGGAGGAGAAGCAGAAGATAAAGGAACTCGTAGTGTCAACCGTCAAGGGACGTGTGCCTATCCTCATGGGATGTGGTGGCAACAATACCGCTGCCATAATCGAGGAACTGAAGACGGGTGACTTCCACGGCATCGACGGTGTGCTGAGTGTCTGCCCATACTACAACAAGCCTTCACAGGAAGGTCTCTACCAGCATTTCAAGGCTATCGCCGCAGCCACTGCGTTGCCCGTTGTCCTGTATAATGTCCCTGGAAGAACAGGTGTGAACCTCAAGGCTGAGACCACCGTTCGCCTTGCACGTGACTGCAAGAACATCGTTGCAATCAAGGAAGCCAGTGGCAGTTTGGAGCAGGTTGACGAGATTATCAAGAACAAACCGGCTGAGTTTGATGTAATCAGCGGAGACGATGCCCTGACTTTCCCGATGATTTCCTGTGGTGCAGTGGGTGTTATCAGTGTTATCGGAAACGCATTGCCCAAGGAGTTCTCGCGCATGATTCGTCTTGAGTTTAAGGGCGAGTATGAGGGTGCCCGCAAGATACACCATCGCTTCACTGAACTTTTCAGTCTTCTGTTTGTGGATGGCAATCCCGCAGGAGTGAAGGCTATGCTGCATGAGATGGGATTCATAGAAAATATCCTCCGCCTGCCGCTCGTGCCGACTCGCATCAGCACGTTGCAGAAGATGAGTGAGATTCTTAAGGAGTTGAAGATTTAGATTTTTAGTTGACGAGTTGACGAGTTGACAAGTTGACGAGTTGATTGATTGATTGTTTGTATATTGAGCCTGTTTTTTTTGCTTATAAAGGGCAAAAAGCAGGCTTTTTTATATAAAAAGCGAAAAAAGTTGGGAAAATATTTGGTGGTTTCAAAAAAAGTTCGTACCTTTGCACCCGCAATTAAGAAAGAGGCTCCGTAGCTCAACTGAATAGAGCATCTGACTACGGATCAGAAGGTTGTGGGTTTGAATCCCGCCGGAGTCACTTACTGAGATTATTGCAAGTAAAACAATACGGATTGGCTCCGTAGCTCAACTGAATAGAGCATCTGACTACGGATCAGAAGGTTGTGGGTTTGAATCCCGCCGGAGTCACAAAAAGGCTGACGATAAAATCGTCAGCCTTTTTTGATTATCCACAGTTTTGTCCACAGATTATCAGAGTTTTTTTTGATAACAGATTATTTTAGGCACGGATGGACACGGCTATTCAAGACGCGGCTTTGGCTCAGCATTGAGTACTATGACACGGCACTTCGTGTTAACGGCTTGCTTCGCAAGTTCACGGCTTAGTATGCACCAGCGTCAACGAGCCGTGTCTTTTTATAAAAAAGCCGTGTCAATCCGTGCCTAAAATTCCTAATTCCTAATTCCTAACTCCTTCAGCCTGATAATCTCGTCACGATATTGTGCGGCTTGCAGGAAGTCGAGGTTCTTTGCTGCCTCCTTCATCAGGCGGGTGGTCTCGGCGATGCTTTTCTCAAGCTGCTTTGGATTCATCTTCATAATTATGGGGTCTGCCGCAAATGCACCCTCGGCAGGACCAGTGTATGCCACGCCGGCTATGTCGTAGGTCTTTGTCTTGCCGCTTGTCTTTGCAGGTACGTTAATCTCCGTGGTCTGTTCGGGAGTACCCGTCTCTGACATAAGGGCAGACTTCCTTGCCTTCATGATCTGTGTTGGCGTGATGCCGTGCATCTCGTTATAGTGCATCTGCTTCATGCGTCGGCGGTTGGTCTCGTCGATGGTAGTCTGCATACTCTGTGTGATGTTGTCAGCATACATGATTACCTTGCCGTTGACGTTACGTGCCGCACGTCCTGCAGTTTGGGTAAGACTGCGGTGGCTCCTCAGGAATCCTTCCTTGTCTGCATCCAGGATAGCCACTAACGATACCTCCGGCAAGTCGAGTCCCTCGCGCAGAAGGTTAACGCCTACCAACACGTCATATTCTCCTGCTCTCAGGTCCTCGAGGATCTTAACACGGTCGAGAGTAGCCACGTCACTGTGAATGTATGCCGTCCTGATGTTATGGTTTAGAAGGTATTCAGTCAGTTCCTCCGCCATACGTTTTGTCAGTGTAGTGATGAGCACGCACTCGTTGCGGTCTGTCCTTGTCAGTATCTCATCCATCAGGTCATCAATTTGGTTCTCGCTCGGTCTGACCTCAATCTCGGGGTCGAGCAATCCCGTGGGACGAATAATCTGTTCCACGACCACACCCTCCGACTCGCCAAGTTCGAAGTCGGCAGGAGTGGCAGACACATAAATCACCTGGTTGGTCATCTCCTGAAACTCGTCAAACGTCAGCGGGCGGTTGTCGAATGCAGCAGGCAGTCGGAAAGCATACTCCACGAGATTGCGCTTGCGTGCCCTGTCGCCTCCGTACATCGCACTTATCTGCGGCACGCTCACATGGCTCTCGTCGATGACCATAAGATAGTCCTTGGGGAAGAAGTCGAGCAGACAATATGGTCTTTCTCCCGCTTTCCTGCCGTCGAAGTATCGCGAGTAGTTCTCGATACCAGAGCAATGTCCGAGTTCCTTTATCATCTCCATGTCATATTCCACGCGTTCCTTAATTCTGTCCGCCTTGATATTGTCGCCTTGTTCCTTGAAGAACTCGATCTGCTTCACAAGGTCGTCCTGTATGTTGCGGATGGCAATGTTGGTCTGTTCCTGTGTGGTGGTGAATAGGTTGGCGGGATAAATCTTATATTCGTCAAACTTGGCGAGCCGTTGCATGGCTATGGTGTCCAGTTCCTCAATGGCGTCGATTTCGTCATCCCAGAAAGTCACTCTCACGATGTACTCACTGTATGCCGGGAAGATATCCACCGTGTCACCCTTCACGCGGAAGTTGCCTCGCTCGAGTTCCATGTCGTTGCGCACATACAGTGCGCCCACCAGACGGCGGAGCAGCATGTTGCGGTCGAGCACTTGTCCACGCCTTATCTCGATGACGTTTTCCGACAAGGCAATGGGGCTGCCCATACCGTAGATGCAGCTAACTGACGACACCACGATGACATCCTTCCTGCCTGAGAGAAGCGACGATACCGCACGCAGTCTCAGACGGTCGATTTCCATGTTTATCGCCAAGTCCTTTTCTATATAAGTATCGGTGGAAGGAAGGTATGCCTCAGGTTGATAGTAATCGTAGTAGCTAACGTAATACTCCACCGCATTCTCGGGGAAGAATCCTCTCATTTCCTCATATAGCTGAGCCGCCAATGTCTTGTTGTGACTAAGAACGAGGGTGGGGCGGTTAACGTTGGCGATGACGTTAGCCACAGTGAAAGTCTTGCCCGAACCGGTCACGCCGAGCAGCACTTGTGCCCTGTCTCCGCGCTCCAGTCCATCGGTCAGTTGCCTTATTGCCTCGGGCTGGTCACCCGTGGGCTTGTACTTAGAAGTCAATATAAATCTGTTCATGGGATGCAAAATTACTCAATTTCAACGTAATAAACGTTATATTTGCCGTTTTTTTTGCAAAAAAGGGTATAAATGCTTTGTCTTTTACCAAAAAATCAGTAACTTTGCACTCCAAAATGCGAGAAATGAAGAAATACGTGATATCATTAGCCGCTCTGACATTGCTTTTCAGCAGTTGTGCGTCAGAGTTCAACCGTGTCTATAAGACTACGGACAATGATTATAAATATGAATTTGCCAAGGAGTGTTTTGCCCGTGGCAAGTTCAATCAAGCCATTACCCTGCTTCAGGAGTTGGTGACAATCCAGAAGGGTACTGACAATGCCCAGGAATGTCTGTACATGTTGGCGATGGCTGAATATTGCGACCGCGATTATGAGAGTGCGTCGGCAACATTCAAGAAGTACTATCAGACCTATCCAAAGGGAATATATGCCGAGCAGGCTGCATTCTATATCGGACAGTCACTCTATCAGAGTACACCTGAGCCGCGTCTTGACCAGACGTCCACTGTAAATGCCATCAGTGCATATCAGGACTTCCTCGACTTCTTCCCGGAGTCGCAGCTTAAGGAAAAAGCGCAGTCGAGGATGTTCGACCTCACTGACAAACTTGTGCTAAAGGAATACCTTTCGGCGAAGCTCTATTATAATCTTGGGGATTATTTCGGAAACTGTACCAATGGTGGTTCCAATTATGAGGCTTGTATTGTAACAAGTGAGAATGCCCTCAAGACTTATCCCTTCACAAAGATGCGTGAGGAGTTTGCTGTGCTCATCATGAAAAGCAAGTATGAACTGGCAAGACAGAGTATTGAGGAGAAGAAAATTGAACGCTATCGTGATGCAGAGGACGAGTGCTACGGATTTATCAATGAATATCCGGAAAGTTCGGAGCGCAAGACTGCTGAGAAGTACATCAAGAGATGTAAGGAAATCACAAAGGACTGATGTCGCTTCGCGAAATTACAAGGATTAAAGAATTAAAGGATTAAAGAATTAAAGAAATATTATGGATTACAAGAAATCAAAAGCACCGGTAAATACCGTTACGCGTAACATTATGGACCTCAGCAAGGATACAGGCAACATCTATGAGAGTGTAGCCATCATTGCAAAGAGGGCAAACCAAATTTCAGTTCAGATCAAGGAAGACTTGAGCAAGAAACTGGCTGAGTTCGCATCTTACAACGACAACCTCGAAGAGGTGTTTGAGAATCGTGAGCAAATAGAAATCTCACGCTATTACGAGAAGTTGCCAAAGCCTACACTCCTTGCCACACAGGAGTTTGTAGAGGATAAGGTTTATTGGCGTGACCCCTCAAAGGAGAGCAACTGATGATACAGCGTAAACAGTCCATATTCCTTTTGTTGGCGGTCATCCTTTCTGTGGTATGCCTGTGTATTCCCATCGGCACGTTTGATGTTGGTGGATTGAGCACAGTGACCGAATACAACCTGTGGCTTGTTGACGGACAGGGGCAACACCAGTTCTCATGCTGGCCTCTCTTTGCAATTTTGCTTCCGTCGTCAGCGTTAGGATTATACACGATATTCCTGTATCACAACCGCCGTTTTCAGGCGCGTATGTGCACCTTTAACATGTTCCTTGTGATAGGTTGGTATATCGTATATGCTGTCTTCAGCAACGTGCTTGGTAGTCCTGCTTCTGGAACCACTTTCCAGATAGAGTTTGGCGGGGGACTTCCCGCTTTTGCTCTTGTATTCTATTTCTTGGCATATAAGGGCATAATGGCAGACGAGAAGCTGGTTAGGGCAGCTGACAGAATAAGATAATTTTTTCTTTAGGGCCAATGGCTCTATTTATATGCGTTGTAGTTAGTGGTCAATGGCAACTTCTGTTGTTGTTGACCACATTTTTTTCATGTTTTTTTGATTGTGTATTGTGCTTTTTTAGTTAATGAAACACGAAAAAAGACAGTAAAATTGCACAAAATACCTATTTTTTAAACAATATTAAGTAAAATGGGCGATTTAATGTTATTAAACATCATTAAATCCTTGTGTAATTGTGTAAAAATGTGTACCTTTGCAGCGTTATCCTGAATACAATCTTTTTACCTTAGAAGGCTAATACCTATTGATTGAAATGCCTCACGCTGAGAAGCGCGGGGCATTTAACTTTTTCTATGGAAATAACTCTGTGAACTCCGTGACTCTGTATTCAATCAATGATTGAAACGATAGCTATATGGTACAAAAAAAATACCGTCGGTCTGAGACCAACGGTAAATTTTCACCTTAGTTCGGCTATTGCAAGCAATTACTGAACTGAGTCAGTTGCAGCGCTATCAGAAGCAGCAGAGTCAACAGCAGCAGTGTCAACAGTTGCTACTGAATCAGAATCTACAGGAGCAGCCTGATTTGTCTTGTTACCGCAAGAAGCGAAAGAGATAGCTACAACAGCTACGAACGCAAAAACTAATTTCTTCATTTTTTCTAAGCTTTTTAAATCTGTAAAACAATCATTTGTTTATTAAAACGCTGCAAAGTTAGGCATTTTTTCAATAGGTTGTATCTTTTTTTAGAGTTTTTTTTCCCCTGTTTTTGTAACATTTTCGCAAGTTCCTTATAAACAGATACTTACTCAATGTTAAACTTTGTATTAAAATATTTCGCTTTTTTAAATTGATGTTTTTTGAGTGTTTTTTGGATAATTATTACTATCTTTGCACCGTCTTAGGCAATAGATGCCAAACAGTGTATATACATTATTATTTTATAAGATATGATTGATTCATCTGCATTTCAGGGCAAGAAGGCTGCTTACTATACTTTAGGTTGCAAGCTGAACTTCTCGGAGACCTCCACATTCGGCAAGATGCTGCAAGATATGGGGGTGGTGACGGCACGTAAGGGTGAGAAGGCGGATTTATGCCTTATAAACACTTGCTCGGTTACGGATGTGGCTGACCGTAAATGTCGGCAAGCCATCAACCGTATGGTGCGCGCTAACGAGGGGGCGTTTGTGGTTGTTACAGGCTGCTATGCCCAGCTTCAACCTGAGCGCATCAGTTCCATTGAAGGTGTTGACCTTGTCTTAGGTTCTAACGAGAAGGCGAACTTAATTCAGTTTCTTTCTGAGAAATGGAGTGGGCAAGGTTCTTGTTCACACCTGCATGAGCACTATGCCGTAAAGACAAAGGATATACGCTCCTTTGCTCCCAGTTGTTCCCGCGGCAACCGCACCCGGTATTTTCTGAAGGTTCAGGATGGCTGTGACTATTTCTGTACCTATTGCACCATTCCCTATGCACGTGGTTTCAGCCGCAATCCGTCAATTGACTCTTTGGTGGCACAAGCACGTGAGGCAACCGCTGAGGGAGGAAAGGAGATAGTGCTGACAGGTGTGAACATTGGAGACTTTGGCAAGACAACCGGTGAGAGCTTCATTGACCTCGTGCGTCGCTTGGATGAAGTGGAGGATGTCAAGCGTTATCGCATCAGCAGCCTTGAGCCTGACCTTATCAGTGACGAACTTATTGACTTCTGTGCAGGGAGCCGTGCCTTTATGCCACATTTCCATATTCCGCTGCAGAGCGGCAGTGACGAGGTGCTTCGCCTGATGCACAGGCATTATGACCGTCAGCTCTTCGCCGACAAGATCCGGCGCATTAAGTCGGTGATGCCCGACGCCTTTATTGGTGTGGATGTTATGGTGGGATGCAGGGGGGAGACTCCAGAGTGTTTTGAGGAAACGTATGAGTTCCTCTGTTCACTTGATGTCACGCAGCTTCATGTGTTTCCTTATTCTGAGCGTCCAGGCACAGCGGCTCTCAAGATACCGTATGTGGTATCTGATGCCGACAAGAAGGAACGCAGCCATCGGTTGCTTAAACTGTCAGACGAGAAGACTCATGCGTTCTATTCAAGACATATCGGTAATAGTGCTGATGTGCTCTTCGAGAAAGCTCCGCGCGGCAAGGCAATGCACGGTTTCACCGAGAACTACATCCGTGTGGAGATGCCGGCGGCATTGGCGAAGCCTGAATATGACAACGAGATTATGACCGTGAGGCTCGGGGATTTTAATGCCGACGGAAGCGCATTGAGAATGAAGAGTGAAGAATGAAGAGTGAAGAATGAAGAGTGAAGAATGAAGAGTGAAGAATGAAGAATGAAGAGTGAAGAATGAAGACGGCGATAGTGATTTTAAACTGGAACGGTGAGAAGATGCTGAGGACTTATCTTACCGGAGTGGAGAAATATAAAGGTGATGCAGAGGTGTTTGTTGCCGACAATGCGTCAACGGATGGTTCTTTGTCCTATCTTAGGGATAATCATCCCGGGGTTAAACTGATAATCCTTGACAAGAACTATGGTTTTGCCGAGGGATATAACAAGGCTCTACGACAGATAGACGCAGAGTATTATGTGCTGCTCAACTCCGACATCCGCGTCACCGACTATTGGCTTAAACATATGGTGGATTTTATGGATGCACATCCTGAGGTGGCGGCTTGCCAACCAAAGCTCCTGTCAGAAACTGATCACGAGAGTTTCGAGTATGCGGGAGCGAGTGGAGGACTGATAGACCGCTATGGCTATCCCTTCTGCCGCGGTCGTATTTTTGATACTGTAGAGAAGGATAGGGGGCAGTACGACAAGCCTATGGAGATATTGTGGGCGACGGGTGCTGCATTGCTTATACGTTCGGCTGACTATTGGCGAGAGAACGGACTCGACGGGCGTTTCTTCGCCCATAACGAGGAGATAGACCTTTGTTGGAGGCTTTCCATTGCGGGACGCAAGATATATTGCCTTCCTATGAGCCATGTGTTTCATGTTGGCGGGGGCACACTGCCTAAGGGCAATCCCATGAAGACATTCCTCAACTTCCGCAATAATCTTACCATGCTATATAAGTGTCTGCCTGACAATGAGTTGAACAAGGTTATGCGGATGAGGTGTGTTCTCGACTATGTGGCGGCCTTTCAGATGCTGTTGTTAGGACGCAACTATGGGGATTTCAAGGCTGTAATACGTGGTCGCAGGGCTTTCCTGAAATGGAAGTCGGACTTTGCCGAAGACCGTCGCCGCATACAGCAAGGCAGGTGTGTGGAGAATGAACCGGGCAGGTTGTCCGTCTCAATAATTTGGCAGTATTATGTAAAGGGAAAAAAGACCTGGCTCAGTTTGACAGGTCGTTCTCAATAGGCAGTGTGAGAAGGTCGTGGAAAGAGGTCTTTTCATGGCGTTTCATATAGCGAGCTACAGTGGCAACATACTTGTTGCCGAAGACACGACGTCCGGTAAGTCTGTTCACCACCCACTGAATCTTGCCCATGTGAAGGTCGCATTGCAACTGTGTCAGTTTGTTATTGCTTGGCAAGGGATATAAACTCAGTATATAAAAGAGCAAACAGTCGGGTACAATCATCTGTCTTACCATCATCTTACGCTGCTGCTCTGGATAGTATTTGGCATATAGCGGATAGTCTTTGCCAAGATACTTGTCGAGACTGAACCCGATGGAGTTCTCACCCACGATAACGCTTTGGTCGAGCGAGCCAATCTGGGCATACACCTCGGGCACTTCTATACCCGGCAGTACCGTCTTCAGTTTGGCGAATGCCTTGGAGAAGTCTTTGTTGATGTCGTCCATATTGGCATACTGCTGTTCCGCCTCGTTGATGATGGCCTGTAGGATGGTGTCCTGATAGAAGTGCAGGAACTTGGTATTAATCTCTGGGTCATTGACGTGACCAATCTTCAGAACATCCTCTATGAGTGTTCGTGTTTGGTTGGGATAGTTGGTGCTCATCTGCTGCAGGGCGGCAAAGTCGCCAGTAGTGAGATACAGGCTTTGCACACGGTCATATCTCTCTACTACGATGCCGTCATCCGAATCCCCTGAGTTGGGTTTCAGATGCCATTCGCATCCGATGCAGAGCATCATTACGAGAGCCACTATGATATAAAACTTCTTCACTGTATCTCTTATTTTTCTTGATTATTGTTAAAATCAGGTGCAAAAATAATAAATTTAGTTGTAATAACCAAATTTTAACGTAAAAAAGATAAATAAAAGCCTAAAAAAGTGCGATTTTATGACTTTTTATTGCACATATAGCTAAAATTGTGTAATTTTGTAGCGGCTAAAACAAGTTTTAATATGAAGAAGAAAATAATTTCCCTAACTGTCCTGTTTGCCGCATTGTCGGCACAGGCTCAGACGACACTACAGGTGTCTGTATCTAATCCGTTGAAAACGTCGCGCACTGCTGTTCCCGTGGAACTCAAGCTCGACCAGTCTGTTCGTTCGGCTATTGTTGTGGATGCCAACAATGTCGAATTGCCCTCACAGCTTGACGACATCGACGGCGATGGCCGCTTCGACTGCCTCGTGTTTATTGTGCCAGAGATACAGAAGAAGCAGAAGCTCAACTTTGGTGTAACTCTCTACGATGAGGGGCAGCCTCGTGAGTACAAACCACAGGTGTATGCCGAAATGATGATGAGCAACAAGAAAATCAAGAGCAACAACAAGCAGGATCTCTACATCAGCAGTCTTACCGTTGACAACGGCACAAATCCTTATTGGATGCTGCATCATCATGGACCCGCTTTCGAGAACGATATGGTGGCATACCGTATATATTTCGACGAGCGTCAGACAGTGGATGTTTATGGCAAGTATCGCCGTGCGCTTGAGCTACGTGACACGCAGTTCTATCCCGATGCCGACCAGAAGGCAGCTGGATATGGCGACGATGTGCTGTGGGTAGGGCAGACTTTTGGTGTTGGAGCACTGCGTGGATGGCAGTCGGGCAAGCCACAGATGCTTAGGGATGTCAACTTCCGCACTTTATCAGTTGTGTCACACGGACCGCTGCGCACTGTTGTCAAGGTGGAGGACAAGGGGTGGAATCCCCGTTATCCAGAGAATTGTTCGCCCGACGAGCGCATTGACATGACCACATATTACACTCTCTATGCAGGAAGGCGCGACTGTCAGGTGGATGTGCGTTTCAACCGCGACGCATCGTCACTGCAGTTGGCTACTGGAGTCATCAATGTCAAGAACTCCCGTGAGTTCAGCGACAAGAAAGGACTGCGCGGATGTTGGGGTACTGACTGGCCTGTGTCAGAGAAGGACTCAGCAGGTCACAAGCGCGAGACGGTGGGATTAGGAATCTGCCTGCCTGTCGCCAATGTGGTGAGTGAACTGCCCGCCGACAAGGACAACTATCCTTATGTCGTGGGTAACATAGCCACCGGGATGCGCTATTATATCACCTTTGCCTCCGACAATGAAACCTTCCCCGAGGGATTGCACTCGGCAGACGATTTCTTCGCTTATCTGTCGGCTTGGAAGCGTGAGATTGAGCAGCCCTGTGTAATCTCGTGCTCACGCAAGTAATTGTCGAGAAGATTGGTGAACTCGTGGTTTTTCAGTCCCCATGACGGTGCAATTACCATACCCTTGGGCGACTGCGATACGAATCTTTCGAGGATGATGTCTGGTCGGAGTCGTGATATATACTCAGCCACGAGTCTAATATAGTCTTCCACCTTATTATATATATAAGGTTGTGATTCCCCATTGTCAAAACCGCATAACGCGCCTTTGCCCTGGTAGCTCTCGGCGAGGCGCGTTCCTTTTACCACCTGCATCTGATGCAGTTTTAGTATGTTCAGCGGCAGTTGCGAGATGGTGTCAGCCTGTTTGATACAGTCCCCTGGTGTTTCTCCCGGAAGCCCGATGATGACGTGACCTCCAGTTAGTATGCCTTTCTCCGCCGTACGGCGTATGGCATCGGCAGAACATTCGAAGTTATGACCTCTGTTGATGATTTTCAGGGTCTTGTTGTTGGTGGATTCAATACCGTATTCCACAATTAAGAACGTCTGTCGGTTCAGTTCCTCAAGATAGTTGAGTGTAGCCTCCGGCACGCAGTCAGGTCTTGTACCGATTACTATACCAACAACATCCTCCACATCGAGAGCCTCCTCGTACCTTCGTTTCAGTGTTTCCACCTCGGCGTATGTGTTACTGTATGCCTGAAAGTAGGCAAGGTATTTCATGTCTGGATATTTCCTTGCGAAGAAGTCCTTGCCTGCCATTATCTGTTCCTTGATGGATTTTTCCCTTTCGCAGTAGGCGGGATTGAATGTCCTGTTGTCGCAGAAGACGCATCCTCCGTGGCTGACTTTACCGTCCCGGTTGGGACATGAAAAGCCTGCATCCACAGAAATCTTCTGGACTCGCCAGGGAAACTGTCCCCTTATCCATGAGCCATAGTCATTATATCTCTTCTTCATTTTCATGCAATTCGTTTGCAAAGTAACGAAAAATATAATAAAATATCACAATTTGTTTGCAAAGTTACAAAAAATACCGTAACTTTGTACCCCAAATATAGAAAAAAAGGAAATTTTATGAGAAAAATAATCATTTTATGTGCTTCCATGATGTTTGCACTGACCAATATTAACTCAAAGGAGCTGCTCGAGCTGAAGAGCATTACACGTGGTGATTTCTATGGTGAGCGACTTGCCGCAGTGAAACCCGCTGCTGATGGCGAGACATATATGCAGATCTCAAAGGACAAGAGGAAAATCCTCAAGTTCTCCTTTAAGACTGGTAAGCAGGTGGCAACCGTCTTCGATCTCGACAACGTGAGAGGTCCGAAGATACGTATTGATGCCATTGACGGCTATATCGTCAGTCCCGACGGACGTAATATCCTGATACAGACTGATACACAACCTATTTATCGCCGTTCGTTCACTGCTTATTATTACATCTTTGACGTACGCAACAACAAGATGGTGGCCCTTTCCAACGACGGTCCACAGCAGACACCAATATTCTCGCCTGACGGCACTCAGATAGCCTTTGTCAGGGAGAATAATATCTTTCTCGTGAAGTTGTTGTATGACAATGCCGAGAGTCAAATCACTAAGGACGGCAAGTTCAACGAGATAATCAACGGAGTGCCCGACTGGGTGTATGAAGAGGAGTTCACTACCAACAGTTCTATGGTCTTCACTGCCGACAGCCGTCAGATTTGCTGGATAAAATACGACGAGTCACATGTGAAGCAGTATTCCATGCAGCTTTTCCGTGGCAGCCATCCCGACAAGGATGAATATGCCACATATCCTGGACTTTATACTTATAAATATCCCAAGGCAGGCGAGGACAACTCTAAGGTGTCGGTATGGAGCTTTGACATCAAGTCGCGACAGACACGCCAGCTCAATGTGCCTGTTGAGGCAGAAGGCTATATTCCGCGCATAGCTGCGACTGCCGACCCTGAGAAAGTTGCCGTATTCACTCTCAACCGCCATCAGGACCAGATGTGCATCTATATGGTCAATCCGCTATCCACAGTGGCTAAGCTTGTCATTCAGGATAATGTGGATAAGTATATCAAGGAGGCTGCCGCTCAGGATGTGCGCTTTGTGGGCAATATGATTCTGGTGCCGTCAGAGCGCGACGGTTTCAACCACCTTTATTTATATAATATAAACGGACAGTTGAAGCGCAAGGTGACCACTGGCAATTATGAAGTATTGGATATATATGGCATGAATGAGGCTACGGGTGATGTTTTCTATGCCGCCAATCCTGACGGGGCAACCGAGAAGCAAGTGTATGTGAGCCATGCCAACGGCAAGACCGAGAAACTAACTCCCAAGGCCGGATATAACTCTGCTATTTTCAGTTCCAACTTCAAGTATTTCATCAATGTGTGGAACGACATTAATAATCCTACGACTTATACACTGAATACAGTAGGCGGAAAGCAAAGCGTAACACTCATTGACAACAAGGATCTTAAGGACAAGTGGGCGCAGTATGACGTGGCGACACCCGAGCTGTTCTCCTTCACAACTTCTGAGGGCACCAAACTCAACGGATGGATGATCAAGCCCGCGGGATTCAATGCTTCCAAGCGTTATCCTGTAATCATGTTCCAATATGGCGGGCCTGGCAGTCAGCAGGTGCTCAATTCCTGGAACATCGGTTGCAACGGACAGGGGGCGGTTATGGAACAGTATATGGCACAGCAGGGGTATCTCGTGGTTTGCGTTGATAACCGCGGCACTGGCGGTCGTGGAGCCGCCTTCGAGAAGTGCACCTATCTGCGCCTTGGCGAGAAGGAAGCCTTCGACCAGGTGGAGACAGCCCTCTGGTTGGGCAAGCAGTCGTTTGTCGATAAGGACCGCATTGGCATCTGGGGCTGGAGCTATGGCGGATGGAACACCCTCATGTCCATGTCTGAGGGCCGTCCCGTATTCCGTGCCGGAGTGGCAGTGGCACCTCCCACATGCTGGCGTTATTACGACACAGTATATACCGAGCGTTTCATGCGTACACCTAAGGAGAACAAGTCGGGTTATGACGAAGTCAACCCTATAGCCCGTGCATCCAAGCTCCACGGTGCGCTGCTGATATGCCACGGACTTGCCGACGACAATGTCCACTATCAAAATTCGGCGGAATACGTAGAGGCATTGGTTCAGGCTGACAAGGACTTCAAGCAATTGGTATATACCAACCGCAACCACGGTATTTCGGGCGGTAACACCCGCAACCATCTTTTCCGACAGATTATCAACTGGTTTAATAACGAACTAAAAAAATAAACGAATGAAAACATTAGCTACTATTGCTGCGGCACTGATGTTTATGCCTTTCCAGGCTTCAGCTGCCAAGTCAAAGAAAAAACAGGTTTCCAAGCCGGTACCGGCTATTGAGATTGTACAAAAAGTAAATGATGCCTATCAGGCAACCCATTCTCCCGAAGTGAGGGCTTTCTGGGATGATGCCGCCTATTTCACCGGAAATATGGAGGCATACCGTCTCACCGGCAATGCCCGCTATTTGGAGTATAGCGACAAGTGGGCGCGCCATAACAAGTGGAGCGGTGCCACTGAGAAAGACCAGTCCAAGTGGCTCTACAAGCAGTACGGCGAGTCGATGCAGCACGTGCAGTTCGGCGACTGGCAGATCTGTTTCCAGACCTACCTCGACATGTACCGCATGAACCCCGACGCATACAAAATTGCGCGTGCCATTGAGGTTATGGACTATCAGGTGAAGAACTCTGCCACCGACTACTGGTGGTGGGCTGACGCTCTCTATATGGTGATGCCGGTATATACCAAGTTGTATAAGGTGACCGGCAACGAACAGTATCTTGACCAGCTGTATGCCAACTACAAGTATGCCGACGACCTGATGTGGGACAAGGAGTCACACCTTTATTTCCGTGATGGCAAGTATATCTATCCCGCCCACAAGACAGACCTCGGCAAGAAGGATTTTTGGGCACGCGGCGACGGTTGGGTATTGGCAGGACTGGCTAAGGTGCTTGCCGACATGCCTGCCGACTATAAGCATCGTCCGTTCTTCGTCGAGCGTTTCCAGCAGTTGGCTGAGGCTGTTGCGGCTTGTCAGCAGAAGGAAGGCTATTGGACTCGTTCCATCCTCGATCCCGAACAGGCCGTAGGTCCCGAAACAAGTGGTACGGCTTTCTTCACATACGGTTTGCTTTGGGGTATGAACCACGGTCTGCTTGACAAGGCAAAGTATCAGCCTGTCACCGACCTTGCATGGAAATACCTCACCACAGTGGCCCTTCAGGCCGACGGTTCGGTAGGTTATGTACAGCCCATTGGCGAGAAAGCCATCAAGGGTCAGCAGCTTACGGCAGCCAATACCGCCAACTTCGGAACAGGAGCCATGCTTCTTGCTGCTTGCGAGAAGGTGCGTTTCGACGATGCCTCATGTGCGCCCGCGGCAGATGCCACTCCGATAACAATCACCGTCAGCAATCCATCGGGAATGCAGCGTCAGGAGGTTGTCGAACTTGATGCTGCCTCTGTCTTCCAGCGTCTTGGCATCAGTGGCGGTCGCCAGTTCGTGGTGAAAAATGCCCTTGGCTTCGAGGTGGCTTACCAGCTCACCTACGACGGCAAACTCCTCATCGAGGCTTGCGTGGCTCCTAAGGGACAGGCTTCATATACCATCACCAAGGGTGAGCCATCAGTCTTTGTGAACACATGCTATGGCCGTATGTATCCCGAGCGTGTTGACGACATCGCGTGGGAAAACGACCGCGGTGCTTACCGTTGCTATGGTCCTGCCCTCCAGCGTTCGGGTGAGGATGCCTTCGGTAATGACGTGTGGGTAAAGAACACTCCCGACCTCGTTGTCGAGAGCCGTTATTATAATGAGTTGGTCAACAAGCTCAGCTATCATGTTGACCGTGGTCATGGTCTCGACTGCTACAAGGTCGGTCCTACACTTGGTTGCGGTACTCCCGCCCTCATCAATGGCGATGACATCATCTTCCCGTATTGCTGGAAGGAGTATGAACTGCTTGACAACGGTCCTCTCCGCTTTACTGTCCGCCTGAAGTATAATCCTTCAAAGTATGGCAATGACGATAATGTCGTTGAGAACAGAATCCTGAGTATTGACAAGGGCAGCAACTTCAACAAGATGACCGTATGGTATGACGGTCTTACCGCTCCTGCCGATGTGGCTTCAGGTGTTGTTATCCATACCGAAGACACTGAGAGCGTAGTGCTTGGCAAGAACTATGTTCAGTATGCCGACCCGACCGACAATCCCAAGGGGCAGAACTTCCAGATTTACGTGGCTGCCATCTTCCCCGACGGTGTTGACCAGACCCGTAAGGTGATGTATGAGAATCCTGTCCGTGGCAATGCCGGTCATGCCCTTGGCATCAAGAAGGGCATAAAGGCTGGTGAGAAGTTCACATATTACTTCGGTTCGTCATGGAGCAAGTATGACTGCCGCACTCAGAAGGAATGGCAGCAGAGGATTGACAACTTTATCGAAGTTGGAAATTACAAATTAGAAGTGACATTTTAGAAGTTAGAAATTAGAAGTTAGAATTTGCATCGTCTATTGACCATAGTGTTTTGGGTGCTGTCGGTCTTTTCATTGCTGGCAGCACCTATGATACCTCATCATCATCATGGTGAGGAGGTGTGCTTTGCCGTTGAGTCAGATGTTGATGCCGATGGTCATTGCCACGATGGTCACAACAAGACGTCATGCAGTTCATACCAGCATTATCTCAAGGGCAGTCAGTGCCATCAGCGTACTGTCGGCTCTTGTTCTGTATCTTCCATTGCACATATCTTTATGTCGTCGGTAGTTCCGTTGGATATGCCGATGAATACAGAGTGCAATGGATATTATTATATTTCCCATTATCAGTCAACTAAGTTGTTTGGGAGTTCTGGGCTTAGGGCTCCTCCGTATCCTAATTGTGATTATTTGGAAACAGAGTAATAAACTTAGATAGACTGAAAATAAATGAATAGAACATTATTATATATTATTCCGACGTTCGCCGTATTGCTTTTTGCGGCTTGTGCATCGGACAATCACTCGCATGACGAGAAAAAGGAGAAGGAGGAAAAGCATGAGGCAAAGGATGAACATGCCGACCATGCCGGGGAAATCATTATGACCAAACATCAGATAGAGGAGGCACATATACATGCCTCAGTCGTGCAACCTTCTGATTTCGTGGATGTAATTAAAGTAGGAGGACAGATTGTGTCCTCGCAGAACGATGAACATACCGTGGTGGCAACATCAGACGGTATTGTACAGTTTTCTAACCTGAAGTTGACTGAAGGAGCATCTATAGTCATAGGTCAGAAAATAGCCACTCTTTCGTCAAGCAATCTTAAGGACGGAGACCCCGTGGCAAAAGCTAAGTCTGCCTTTCTTGCCGCCCAAAGCCAGTTGCAGAGAGCTAAGGAACTTGTGGCTGACAAGATTATTTCTCAGAAGGCCTACGAGCAGGCCAAACTCGAATATGACCAGGCACTCGCCGCCTACCGTGGATTGGAGGCAACAGCATCCACGGGTGGCATTGTCATTGCCTCGCCACGTGCAGGTTATGTCAAGAACATACTCGTGCGCCAGGGCGACTATGTCACGGTGGGAACACCAATCCTCACCATCACCTCCAACCGCCGGCTACAGTTGCGGGCAGAGGTGCCGCAGCAGTATCTGCGTTATCTTCCCTCGGTGTCAGGAGCCAATTTCCGTATTCCCGGCGATGACACACTCTATCGTCTGTCGGCAATGAATGGACGGGTGGAGTCCTATGCCCGCAGTCTTCAGGACAATTCTGCCTTTGCGCCTGTCACCCTGTCGATGGACAATGTCGGAAATCTTCTCCCCGGTTCTTATGCGGAGGTTTATCTTCTCATGCAGTCTGGCAAGCCCTGCCTGTCGCTTCCTCTCGGTGCAATCACCGAAGAGCAAGGCGTTCATTTTGTGTATGTGGCAGAGCCAGATGAGCCGGGAGTATTCATAAAGCGTGAGGTAACCATTGGCAGGGAAAATGGTGAGAGTGTTGAAATACTCAGTGGCATCAAGGCAGGTGATACTGTGGTTACTCAGGGAGCCATGCAGGTGCGGCTCGCCTCGATGAGTGGCGCTGTGCCCGAAGGACATACTCACAGCCATTGAAATATTTTAAAACACAGAGTTACAGAGTCACAGAGGATAAATGACAGAATCTCAGTCTCTTCAGATAACTTAATAAAAGAATATCTCTGTGTCTCTGTATTAATATTATTAATAATAATAAAGATGCTGAATAAGATAATAAGATTTTCCCTCGACAACCGGCTGGCTATATTGATAGTGTCGGTGTTGCTGATGGTAGGTGGAGTATATACCTCTTATAATATGGAGGTGGACGTGTTCCCCGACCTCAATGCCCCTACTGTTGTCGTGATGACCGAGGCTCGTGGCATGGCGGCTGAGGAGGTGGAACGTCTTGTGACGTTCCCCGTGGAGACTGCTGTCAATGGTGCTACCGACGTACGACGTGTGCGTTCCTCTTCCACAAGCGGATTCTCCGTCGTATGGGTTGAATTTAATTGGGGTACAGATATATATAAGGCACGACAGGTAGTGTCGGAGAAATTGGCTGCAGTGAGCAACGACTTGCCTGAAGGCATCGGTAATTCCACTCTCGGACCGCAGTCGTCTATCCTTGGCGAGCTGATGTTCGTTGCCCTTACTTCCGACTCCACCTCACTGCGTGACCTGCGCACCATTGCCGACTGGACTATACGTCCTCGACTGATGGCTACGGGCGGTGTGGCTCAGGTTGCAGTCCTTGGCGGCGAGGTTAAGGAATACCAGATTTTGGTTAGTCCCGAGCGGATGGTCCACCATAATGTCGGTCTTGGCGATGTGTTGGCAGCCGTTCAGGGTATGAACGCAAATGTGTCGGGAGGCACACTTTATGAATATGGCAATGAGTATATCATCCGTGGTGTTGTCTCAACCACCGATGTCTCAGCATTGGCAAAGGCATTGGTGAAGAACACCGGCACTACAGCTGTATGCCTGCGTGACGTGGCGGATGTGAGGGTAGGGGACAAGACTCCCCGCACCGGTGTGGCTTCCTATAATGGCAAGCCCGCAGTGATGATGACCGTCACCAAGCAACCCAACACCAGCACGCTCGACTTGACTGCCGAAATAGACCGCACACTCGAGGATTTGGAGAAAACACTCCCTGCCGACGTGCATCTCTCTACAGATGTATATCGTCAGTCACGCTTCATCGAGAGCAGTATCGATAATGTGAAGAATGCCCTTATCGAAGGCGCGGTGTTCGTGGTTGTGGTTCTCTTTATCTTCCTTATGAATGTGCGCACCACGGTTATATCACTTGTCACCATTCCATTGTCTCTACTTGCCGCTATCGTGACACTCCATGCCCTCGACCTTACCATCAACACGATGAGTCTCGGTGGACTGTGCATTGCCATCGGTTCGCTTGTGGATGATGCCATAGTCGATGTTGAAAACGTGTATAAGCGACTGCGCGACAACCGCCAGCTGCCCATACCGGGCAGGCGTCCTATTGTGGATGTCATCTTCGATGCTTCGCGCGAGGTGCGTATGCCCATCCTTAACTCTACGCTGATTATCATTGCCAGTTTCCTTCCCATCTTCTTCCTTACGGGAATGGAAGGCAGGATGTTGGCACCGTTGGGCATTGCCTTCATTGTAGCCCTATGCTCATCCACTGTTGTTGCACTTACGCTCACTCCCGTTCTGTGCAGTTTCCTCCTTGGCGGCAGTCTTAACACACCTCATGTAAAGAACGAGCCTCTCGTCACCCGATATCTCAAGGACCGCTATCTGAAGGCATTGACGTGGACTATAGGTCATCCGCGTAGGGTGCTTGGCTCAACATTAGTTGTCCTTATTGCTGCCATATTAGTGTTTGCCGGCTTTGGCCGCAGTTTCCTTCCTCCTTTTAATGAGGGTTCGTTCACCATCAATGTCAGCACACTTCCCGGCATATCCCTCGAAGAGTCCGACAGTATAGGCCGCAGGGCAGAGCGCGCCCTTCTTGCCATACCCGAGATAAAGGTTGTGGGCAGAAAGACAGGACGAGCCGAACTCGACGAACATGCCCTTGGAGTGAATACCTCGGAGATAGAGGCACCCTTTGAAATCTCCGACCGTACAAAGGACGAGATTCTCGCCGACGTGCGCCATCGTCTCTCCGAGATACCGGGTATCAATGTGGAGGTTGGTTCGCCTATCAGTCACCGTATTGATGCCATGCTATCAGGCACCCGTGCCGGAATAGCCATCAAACTTTTCGGCACCGACCTCAACCGCATGTATGCCCTTGGCAATCAGATACGTGAGTCGATAAAGGACGTGGAAGGCATTGCCGACCTCAACGTGGAGCAGCAGGTGGAGCGTCCGCAACTGAAGATAATTCCCCGTCCTGAGATGCTTGCCATGTATGGAGTCACCATGCCGCAGTTTTCTGGTATGATAGAGACTCTCCTACAGGGTGTCACCGTGTCGCAGGTATATGACGGCAACAGCACCTTTGACCTCACCCTCAAGGTGTCCGACGATAGTCGTGGCAGCATATCCTCCATTCGCGACCTTATGGTTGACACACCCTCCGGCAAGGTCACCCTCAGTCAGTTGGCTGAAATAACTTCATCGTCAGGTCCCAACACGGTGAGCCGTGAGAATGTGCAGCGCAAGATTGTCATCTCTGCCAACGTTTCTGGTCGCGACCTGCTTGGTGTGGTGAACGACATTCGTGACATTGTTAGCGAGAAGATACATCTGCCCGAAGGCTATCATATAGAATATGGTGGTCAGTTTGAGAGCGAGCAGTCAGCCTCGCGCACTCTCTTCGTGACATCGCTGATATCGCTGATAGTCATCTTTGTGTTGCTTTTCCATCAGTTCCGTGACCTTACCCAGTCAGCTGTGGTGATGCTAAATCTCCCGTTGGCTATCATCGGAGGTGTGGCAGCTATATGGATGACCAGCGGCATATTGAGCATCCCCGCCATCATCGGTTTTATCTCCCTCTTTGGCATAGCCACCCGCAACGGAATGTTGCTCATCTCACGCTATAACGACCTGTGCAAGCGTGATTACACAATAAACGAGAGCATACTTCAAGGCTCAGTTGACCGTCTTACCCCCATTCTCATGACGGCATTGACCAGTGCCCTCGCTCTCATACCGATGGTCTTCGCAGGCGATCTTCCAGGCAACGAGATACAGAGTCCAATGGCTAAGGTGATATTGGGCGGACTGATTACATCCACAGTTTTGAATATTTTTATCATACCGGTGGTGTATAAGATAATTAGGAAAGAGAAATTTATAATTAAGAATTAAAAATGAAGAGATAATGAAAACAAAGGTGATTCTTATTATGGCTTTTGTACTGGCGCAGTCAGTGTCATTGCCGGCTCAAACAGTAGAGGCTCTGCTTAAACAGGTGGAGCAAAACAACCCAAGCCTTAAGGCGGCAAGAAAATCTGCTGATGCAGCTAAGGCTTCCAATCATACCGACAATACCCTCGACCCGTTGGAGGTGGGGTATAACCGTCTGTGGGGAAAACCGTCATTAATAGGTAACCGTCATGATGTATCGGTGGCTCAACCATTTGAGATTCCCACCATTATCGGAACAAAGGGAAAAGTTGCCCGAAATATGGATGTAGTCGTTGAGGATGATTATCTCCAGTCGCGCCAGTCTATTCTTCTTGAAGCCAAGATGTTGTATATTGACGTGGTGTATTACAATGCCCTTCTCAAGTCACTTGAGCAGTGCCAGGCGCAGACAGCCACTTTGCTCTCCATGCAGAAACGTCTGCTTGAGGCAGGAGAGATTAATATTCTGGACTACAACAATGTGGTTCTGAGCCTGTCCTCCACCGAGACCTCCTTGACACAGGCAAGTGCAGAGCGTGATGCGGTGATAGCCAAACTCATCAATTTGAATGGAGGTAATCCCGTTGCTGTGTCCGACACGGTGTTTGTTCCGATTGTCCTTCCCTCTGATTTCGACACATGGTTTTCCCAGGCTGCCGCGTCAGCCCCTTTGGTGGCAATGGCTCGTGATGGTGTGACACTGTCGCGAAGCAGGCTCTCGCTTGCGCGTCAGTCATGGCTTCCAACCCTCTCGGTAGGTTATATGAGCGAGAAGACACTTGGTGAGCAGTTTCAGGGGGTTACGGTAGGCATGTCCCTTCCATTGTGGTCGGCAGGCAAGAAGGTGAAGGAAGCCAAGGCAGAGACTTTAGCTGCTGAGTCAGCCCATACCGCATCCGTGGAGAGTCTTCGTGGTGTCTTGTCATCTGAATATGCCCTGACAAAGGGACTTGTCAAGGCGGCAGACAAATGCCGTTCGGTACTCGTTTCAACCGACAATACTTCATACCTTATGAAGGCTTGTCAGTCTGGCGAACTATCCACATTGGAGTATTTGATATCCTTAGGCTCATATTATGAGGCAAAAGAAAAGACATTGGCAGCTGAGCGTGATGCCCAGAAAGCCAATGCCCGTCTAACTTCAATATTCCTTTGAATATGAGAGGGAGTTTGCTATCCTTTGTAGTTCACATACCATTCGGCAAACCTTCTGAGTCCGTCTCTCAATGACGTGGATGGCTTGAATCCGAAATCATTTTCCAGGGGAGTCGTATCTGCGTAAGTCACAGGTACATCCCCTGGTTGCATTGCAACAAGTTCCTTGTGTGACTCAAAGTCGTAGTCGCCGGGAAGCACTCCTGCCCTTACCAACTCCTCCTGCAGGATTGACACGAAGTCAAGCAAGTTCTCAGGACTGTTGTTTCCGATATTGTAAACCTTGTATGGCGGGATGGGCAATCCGTCTTCACCGTTCTTTCGTTCCGGTGCATGTTGCATCACTCTTAATACTCCCTCCACGATGTCGTCAACGTATGTAAAGTCGCGCTTGCAGTTGCCGTAGTTGAATATCTTGATAGTCTCGCCTTTCACCAGTTTGTTTGTAAATCCGAAGTAAGCCATATCGGGGCGGCCTGCCGGACCATACACGGTGAAGAAGCGAAGTCCGGTGCTGGGAATGTTGTACAGTTTGCTATAAGCATGTGCCAGCAGTTCGTTGCTCTTCTTTGTGGCTGCATATAGCGAAACAGGGTTATCCACCTTGTCATCAGTGGAATACGGCACTTTCTTGTTGCTGCCATATACAGATGATGAGGAGGCATAAACGAGATGTTCCACCTCATGGTGGCGGCATGCCTCAAGTATATTATAGAAACCGATGAGGTTACTCTCGATATATGCGTCGGGATTTGTTATACTGTATCTCACTCCAGCCTGTGCGGCAAGATTCACCACCACTTCCGGCTTGTTCTCACTGAAGAGTTTCTCAATCAATTCCTTGTCAGCAATATTGCCTTTTACGAATTTGAATTTCCCGTATTGCTTCAGAGCCTCCAGTCTTTCGTATTTGAGGTTTACGTCGTAATAGTCGTTGACTGAGTCAACGCCGATTACCGTGCTTTCAGGAAACTCATTGACAATACGTTTTACAAGGTTGCTGCCGATAAAACCTGCAGCACCAGTTACAAGAATAGTCTTGTTGCTTAATTCAATATTATATTCTAACATATCTTTCTCTTATTTATTCAAATGTCCTAAACTTCTTTAACTTCCCCAAGAATTATTTTATTGATACAAATCTGGCCCCATTGTCAGGTTTCACCCAATACACCTTGAACGTCTCTGAATATTCAGGATATTCATTTAGGTATTGTTCGGTGAGTTCCTTTTCGATTGATTCCGAATATTTCGGGTCAACAATCGCTATGACAGCCCCCTTGAATCCTGCTCCCGAGAAGCGTCCTCCATATACACCCTGCATCGGACGTATGATGTTGTATATTGAAATCAGTTCGGGAGAACCACACTCGTAGTTATGGATGCTACTCTCACATGAGTCAAAGCTAAGCTTTCCGAACAATTGCAGATTGCCTGTTTCCCAAGCCGTTACGCCTTGTCTCACTCGGCGGTATTCACTGTAGAAATGTTCTGCACGTCGGGCGAAGCGCAGTGGCATCATGTCCCGCGTGTTATCGAATGTCTCCTTGGGGATATCCCTTAGGAATGTCTTGTCGAATGTCTTGAGAGGCTGGTTGTGATAAGCGAGCATATTCCACGCAGCCGTCTTACATTCATACACCCTGAGGTTATAGTCGCTGTTGACGAGGGAGCGCGTCAGTCCGCTGAAGAATATGCCAATCACGAATTCCGGCATTTTCGGGTTGCGTCGGATGATGCGGTAGTCGTTAGTGTCGCAGTCCAGGAAGAGCAATCCGTCCTTTTTGCCTAAGGCGATGCATGCCTGGTCGAGTATTCCATTGTTAAGACCGATGTATTCGCGTTCAGCCTCTGATGCTATCTGCACTACCTCAAAGGGCTGAAGGGTGATTCCGTTGGCTTTGGCAAATGCCATGACGTATGCTATCAACACAGCAGCTGAGGAACTCAATCCCCCCACTGGTAGTGAGCCTTTTATCACGCCTTCTATACCATGAGTCAAGTCAAAGCGTTTCTTCAGTGCGTACTTTGCACCGCGGGCATAGTCGCCCCAGTGCTTTTCCCTCACTTCCGAGCGTTTGGCGAGGTCAAACACCACCTCACCCTCAAATGATAGCGAAGTCAGTTTCACGAGCGAGTCCTCACGTACATTAAACCACAGGTCAACTCCCTTGTTAATGGCAAACCCCGTCACCAGTCCGTGTTGATGGTCAACGTGCGCTCCCAATGGACACACTCTGTAGGGCGAATAAATGTGATACTGATAATTGTTATTTTCCATATTTCTCACAAGCTTCGTTGTATGTGTCAAGTGAACCGATGTCGAATCTCAGGTTTTCGCCTGTGCCTGCCATGGGCCATGCGTGCATCTCCACATTATCTACCATATAGTGGGCAAGGTTGCCCGGGGCGTCGAATCCGCATCCGTTTTCTATGGCATGCATTATCATGTCAATGTTCTCCTTGCGATATATATAAAAAGGTGGCACTGCCCATGTGGATTTTGGTTCTTCCGGTTTCTCTTCCATGTTGAGCACACGCCAGTTTTCGTCCAGCACTACCACTCCCGTGCGTTGCAGCTTTTCTTTCGACGGCTGGTTGTGGCACATGATGCATGGAGTGCCCTTCTCCTTGGCGAACTCCACGAATCCCTGGAAAGAGAAAAACAACAGGTTATCTGCGGCTACCACCAGCATGTCGTCATCCACCTTTGCCTTTTCAATGGCAAACTGTAAGTCGCGCACTGCTCCCAAGCGGGTGTCGTTGGTACTTGTTCCGTCGTCGATGATGGTTATGGGTTTGGAGTAGTTCACTTCCTTGGCCCATTGCTCGAAGATTGGTGCAAACTTGTGGTTAGTGACAATGATATGCTCATCAATATCGGGTATGCTGTCGATGTCGTCGAGCATACGTCCGAGGATTGTATTGTTGCCAATCTTAAGCAAAGGCTTCGGGAAGTTTTTTGTCAGTTCTCCCAGTCGGGTGGCATATCCCGCAGCTATTACGATATTCTTCATTTTCAATTTTCAATTTCTAATTTCTAATTTCTCAGTATCCCAACGACTCCCCCACAAGTATCACCTGGTGCTTGCCGTTTGGCGAGTGCCTCAGATAATGGATGTAGTTACAGATGCAGTCTGGCGATAGGCAGTTGTGGCATACACCGTCTTGCTTGCATGGGGTAGTGATGTCAAAGCGGGCTGTGTTGACAGGGGCTGCCAACGAACGGGCACGGGCGAGAGCTGCGTCTAAATTCTGGCATAGCTTGTTCATGCCTACGATGAAGATCACGTTGCGCGGTCCGAATGTGATGGCTGCTACACGGTTGCCGGTGCCGTCGATATTCAGGATAATGCCGTCCTCAGTGATTGCATTCACACTGCTCAGATAGTAGTCGCAGGTGAAGGCCTTTAGATATATCTCAGTGGCTGCGGCACGATCGGGAGCCTTGTCGCGGTCATATACTACATACTTTCCCGCTCCGTCCAATGCTGCGGGAATGCCAATGTCACGTATTGACATCGAACCTCCCCATGTTACACTGCTTCCTTCGGGAATGAGCGTAAGGAGTTTCTCAACCGCCTCCTCTGCCGTCGGGCAGTAGCAGGCCTGTATGTTGCGGCGGGCAAGGTTTTTTATCACCTTGTCCGCCGCCTTTGCGTTACGGATTTCAATAGGATTCATCTGTTGCTATTTCTTTTTTGTCCAATTTCTTCTTGTCTATGCTGTACCATGCATATACAATGTATGCAAGTACGAACGGAATGAGCAGGCTTACCACAGCCATGGTGCTGAGCGTGAAGTGGCTGCTGCAGCTGTTGGCAATGGTGAGCGAGCTTTGCAGGTCGGTGTTCGACGGATAGTAGGCCGTGTTGTTCCAACCAGCGCAGAGCAATAGTGCAAGTACGGTCAATACTGTTCCGATACCAGCAGGCCAGATGCCGCAGATGTAGGTCTTGCTTATCACTGTGCGGATTATTCCGTAGAGCACGAGAACAACACCGGCAAGGAGGATTATGGCAAGATACCACATTTCTACGAAGTTATTGAGATACTTGTATGCCACAGTTGATATGACACCCGTTTCGGGGTCGTAGGCATATCCGTCCTTGAGGAGTGTGTTCACGAGGAACGCAACGAAGAGAATTACAAATGGCACTGCGACGCCAATGAGACGCACGCTGGCACGGCAACGGATATTCTCGTCGTCGATGTTGTTCATGATATACAATATGCCGAGGATGCGGGCAAGGAAGAACACTGCGAGACCAAGCACGAGGTTCCATGGGTCGAGCAATGCGTCGAGACCGTGGGAGGCGTTTGCCCAACTGCTTATCACAGGTGATGCGAAGTCGCCTAAGAGATTGTCTTTTGAAATGATAAAATTGCTGCCGTTGAAGAAGGTGGCAACAGCACCGCCGAGGAGCAGCGGTCCAACGATGCCGTTGGCTACGAGGAACCACTGGAACGTACGAGTGCCGAGTAGGTTGCCTAACTTGTTTTGGAACTCATAGCTCACTGCCTGCAGCACAAAGCTGAACAGGATGAGCATCCACAGCCAGTAGGCACCGCCGAAGCTGGTGCTGTAGAACAGTGGGAAGGAGGCGAAGAACGCTCCGCCGAAGGTCACGAGTGTAGTAAAAGTAAACTCCCACTTACGTCCCGTACTGTTGACTATAAGCCGACGTTCTTCCTCGTTGCTGCCCAACGAGAATACCATCGAGTTGGCTCCCTGCACGAAAAGCAGGAATACCAGTAGTGCTCCAAGCAGTGATACGAGGAACCACCAATATTGTTGTAAGAATGTATAATCCATCTTTGTCAAAATTTTTAATTTAGAAATTAAAATATTGAAATATTAAAATATTAAAGTGTGCTGCCGTAACTTTCTTTAATCCTTTAATTCTTTAATTTTTAAATCCTTTAATTCTTCAATCCTTCCTCCGGTCCTTGTTTGATTGCCTTCAAGAGTATGCTTATCTCCACGGCCAGCAGGGTGGTGAAGAGGGCAAGGAAGATGAAGAACGTGAGCATCACGCTTGAGCTGCCGATATTGCTTACTCCAACCCATGTGGGCATCATGTCCTGAATAGCCCAGGGCTGACGACCGAACTCAGCTACCAGCCATCCCGATTCGCTACAGATATAACCGAGGGGCAGGAGGGCGATGGCTGCCATGTGAAGCAGGCGCAGCTTGGGCGAGGCGATGTCCTTGCGCCATGCCAAGAACACTACCACCACGAAGAACAACAGGAACAGAGTGCCTAAGCCCACCATCACGCGGAAGGCATAGAAGCATAATGGAATATAGGGCACGAGGTCTGCCTTGTCCTTCACATATCCATATCCGAAATAAGGCATGTTCTCCTGTATCGTTTTCTGCAGTTCAGCCTTACGCTCTGCCGGAGTGTCCTTCTGGCGATATTCCTTAAGAGCTGTTATTGCCTCCTTGCCGCGTCGTATCTTCTCGTCGCTTTCCTTCAGCAGGTCGTTCACTCCAGGCACATATCCGTCGAGGTCGCGCGTGGCAAGGAACGACAGAGCCTTGGGGATTTCTATCTTCAGCGGATGCTCTTCCGATGCAGCATAGTCGGGCTGTTCAAAGGGGTTAACAAGGGCTATGGCGGTAAGTCCCTGACCGTTGCCTCCGTCATACAGGGCCTCCATGGCGGCGAGCTTCATAGGCTGCACTTGTGCCACCATATAAGCCGAGTGGTCACCGGTGTGCATGGCGAATAGCGATGCCACGACACCCACGATAGAGCCAACCTTGATGCTTGCCACGGCGAGCTTCTGGTGGCGCTTCTTAAGCAGATACCAGCAGCTGACGGCTATGACAAAGATGGCACCTATTATCCATGCCGAGATCACGGTATGGCAGAACTTGTCGATGGCGAACGGCGATAGTGCAACTTCAGCAAACGATGACATCTCGTTGCGCATGGTGTCGGGATTGAAAGTGCATCCCACTGGATATTGCATCCATGAGTTAGCCACAAGAATCCACCATGCCGAGAATGTTGCGCCCAGTCCCGTAAGCCATGTGGCTGCGAGGTGGAATCCCCGTGACACTTTCTTCCATCCGAAGAACATCACTGCCACGAATGTCGATTCCATAAAGAATGCCACGATACCCTCCACGGCGAGCGGTGCGCCGAAGATGTCGCCCACGAACCATGAATAGTTGCTCCAGTTGGTACCAAACTCAAACTCGAGTATGATACCCGTAGCCACACCCATGGCGAAGTTGATGCCGAATAGCTTCTGCCAGAACTGTGCGGCATGTTTCCAAAACTCGTTGCCGGTGCGGTACCAGCAAGTCTCGATGATGCCCATGATGAGGGCGAGTCCCAGTGTGAGTGGGACGAAGAGCCAGTGATAGATGGCTGTGAGAGCGAATTGCGCCCTTGCCCAGTCTATCGCCGATGCGTCAATAGTTAGAAACGTTTCTGTCATATAATTGTGTTTTTAATTATTTATTAGTTAGGAATTAGGAATGAAATACCCGTGTGCAGCCCATTCTTCATTGACTTCGTCGATTGCTGGCTTCACCTCAGCATAACTCGAGCAAGCTCGGTTCTGCATTCGGTTCGCGCAGCAATTCTTCATTCTTCATTCTTCATTCTTCATTTAGAATCTCCCCCGCCACAAATCCCGCCTTGTCCCCGTCCGTGGCATGTTCCGACAGGAAGTCGGGGAAGAAGAAAACCTTTAGCACGGCGAAGATTATAATCAGTTTGATGATGATAATCGTCCACAGTGTCTTGCCGATTTTCATGCTTCTGAATCCGTCGGCATAAAGGTCATATATGCGGTATAGCAGTTTCATGATGCAAATCTAATAAAAAAACTCCAAACAACAATGACTTCCCCATGTTTTTTTTGATTTTTTAAACATTTGTCATTGACTTCCATTCAGTCTTTCTGTTGTCAATTGAATGGGGCAATCAGTTAACAAGTGAAATAGGATTCTAAAATTGTTCTCTTTTTCCATAATAATCTTAAAAATTGGGAGTTTTTGACAAATTAGATAAGTAATTTCTTTGTAGTCTCGATGAAAAACCGTAATTTTGCAAGCAAATTTAATATTAAATTATAAATAAAGGTAATATTACAGGGTATTATGAACAAGAAAGTATTGTATTTGCTTATAGCATTGATTGTATTGTTAGCTGGCGGAGCCGGCTATCTCTTCTTTAGTCTTGACCGCCAGAAAAGGGCGAACAAGGAAATGCAGGAACTGGCTGAACTCGACAAGAAGGAAATGGAGAACGAATATGAGCAGTTTGCAAGACAATATAGCGAAATGAGGACGCAAATCAACAACGATTCCATCGTGGCGCAGTTGACCCAGGAGCAGATGAAGACCCAACAGCTGCTTGAGGAACTGAAACGCGTGAAGAGCAGCGACGCAAGGGAGATAGCCCGCCTGAAGAAGGAGTTGGCTACCATGCGTGCCGTGCTCAAGTCGTACGTGATGCAAATTGACTCGCTCAACAGGCTCAACGAGAACTTGACGGCTGAGAACACTCGCATGAAGGGACAGTATGCCGAGGCAACACGCCAAATAGAGGGACTCAGCTCTGAGCGTGCATCACTGTCGGAGAAGGTGGCTATTGCTGCACAACTGGATGCCACGGGTATCAATATGGTGCCCTACAAGAAAGAAGGTAAGAAACTTAAGCACATGAAGGACTGCAAGAGTATTCGTGTGGATTTTACTGTGGCAAAGAACGTTACGGCTACCAACGGATTGCGCACGTTCTATGTGCGTATAACCAAGCCCAACGGACAGGCCATTGAGGACGGGGCATCGTTCAACTATGAGAACCGCACGCTCAGAAGCACCATGAGCAAGCAGGTGGAATATACAGGTGAGGCTCTCAACATGTCGCTCTATTATACGGGAGCGCAGGTATATGAGCCTGGTACTTATATTGTCAGCATCTTTGCTGATGGACACATGATTGGAAACAGGAGCTTTTCTTTTTCTAAATGAAGAGTGAAGAATGAAGAGTGAAGAATGAAGAGTGAAGAATGAAGAGTGAA
>SAMEA3663208__coassemble_59_pt1 | contig 78069 bp, 53 predicted proteins | sample SAMEA3663208__metabat2_low_PE_010 | metagenome-assembled genome bin SAMEA3663208 (sample SAMEA3663208) | pig gut metagenome | biome: pig gut; feature: pig-associated habitat; material: faeces | place: China | collected 2013
ACGGCGGCAGCGACGAGGAGCTTCCACCCGTAATCGGCGGCGATGAGAACGGCGGTAGCGGCGACGAGATTATCGACGACGGTGACCACGGGGTGTAGATTAGCCCCCTGAAAGGGGCGGGAGGTTTGACTCCATGCGGACAGGCAGACCCCCTCCCCCCCCCGAAGGGGGACTCCCCCTAACTCTTTGAGCTATATAGTGCCCTAACTTAGGGGGGGGCTGCGCATAGACCGCGGGCGATGGCGGCAGCAAATTCTTCATTCTTCATTCTTCATTCTTCATTTTAAAAACTATGACTAAGGAGAACAAGTCGAGGTTAATCAAATTCCTGTGGAACCTGGCATCGGCAATCCTCGCAGCCGTGGGTACCGCACTTGGGGTCAGTTGCGCGGTAGCGTAGAACCCGAAACTCTGCGCCGTGGCGTAAAAACTAAAAAAAATCCCGGACTGCCAATACAGTTCGGGATTTTTTATATAGAAATAATCAATGTTTTGGGAGTTAAGGAGTTAAGGAGTTAAAGGAGTTAAGCCATTAGTATTGAGCATTGGATTTAAGCGCAAAGACTCTTTATCGCATGTACATCAGAACTGGAAATAGATGAAGGGCTGGATGGTGCTGCTCTTGGTCTGAATGACCAGGAAGATGACGAAGGCAAGGACTATCGCCGAGGTTATCACCGTGCCCTTGCGCAGGACCAAGATGCACAGGCGGTCGAGAGATTCGGGCAGGTAATGGGTGACATACCCGAAGAGCATGATGCCGAACACCCATGGATAACCCGCAAGCACCTGAGGCAATAGCTCGGCATGGAAATCGGTGATGATGCGCGAGAGCATCGTCCAACTGCCGGCAAAGGTGGAGTTGCGGAAAAACACCCAGGCAAGACATACAAAATGGAACGTCAAAACTGTTGCGCCTATGCGGCGCCAACCCTTTGAGGTATAGTCCTGGCGCACGCCCTCGGAGGTATATCTCCTGCCATGCCCGAAGACATGCTTGCGCATAAACTTATGCACGGCAAGCGCGACGCCGTGAATGCCTCCCCAGAAGACAAAATTCAGACTCGCACCATGCCACAATCCTCCGAGAAGCATGGTGACAATAAGGTTGACGTATGTGCGAACCCTGCCCTTGCGGTTGCCGCCGAGAGAGATGTAGATATAGTCGCGAATCCACGACGAGAGCGAGATATGCCAGCGACGCCAGAAGTCGGTGATGCTCTCGCTGGCATAGGGCGAGCGGAAGTTCATCGGGAAATGGAATCCCAAGAGCAACGCTATGCCTATCGCCATATCACTGTAGCCACTGAAGTCGCAATAGATCTGCATGGCATAGCCATAGATGCCGAGCAGGTTCTCCAAGCCGCTGTAGAGCGAGGGATTGTCGAAGATGCGGTCAACAAAATTCAGAGAGATATAGTCGCTGATGACAGCCTTCTTGAACAGTCCGATGGCGATGAAGAAGACTCCACGGGCAAACATCTCGTCGGTGACCTGCAAGGGTCGGCGTATCTGCGGTGCAAAGTCGCGCGCCCTGACGATGGGTCCCGCCACGAGCTGCGGGAAGAACGACACATAGAAGGCATAGTCGAGCAGCGAGCCGAGAGGTTTCAGCTCACCACGATATACGTCGATGGTGTAGCTCAGGCTCTGGAATGTGAAGAAGCTGATGCCCACGGGCAGGAAGATGTCCTGGGGCTGGAAATTGCCTCCAACCATCTGCGCCCATATCTCGCCGAAGAAATTGGTGTATTTGAAATATCCGAGCAGCGAGAGGTCGATGACAATGCTCAGTGCAAGCAGCAGGCGAGAGACAAAGTTATACCTCCCGTCGGGATGTCTCTTGCGCCATGCGCCGATACCGGCCGCGAGGATATAATCGGAGAGCGTGACCAAGGCAAGCAGACCGAAATACAGTCCGCTGCTCTTGTAATAGAAATAATATGAGAACGCCGTTACGAACAGCAGTCGCGCCGTGAGCCTGTGCTGCAGCATCGCATACACGAGCGAGAAGCCGAGGAACAGGAACAAAAACAGGCCGCTGCTGAAGATAAGTGGCTCAGCAGGGTTATATGTGAATTCTTTTATTATAAGGTCAATCATATCTTTTGTCAAACTTAATCAACTCTCCGTCAATGCCTTGAAAATTATCTCCGCCATATACCGCCCGCCACGGAAACTGAGATGGGCGTAATCCTTGTTGGCCCAGCCTTTCTCGACAAGCACCTTCATGCTCTCCCTGCCGCCCATGGCATTGAAGAGATTGAAAAAGGAGACATGACAGTTGGCGGCGAGAATCTGCTGGTATGCCACGAGCGACTCCACGCCCTTCATCGTCATGATGCCCGCATCGGTGCGCTGGTCGCGGTCGGGGATGCTCACCACAAGCACCGACGCCTCGGGATATGCCTTGCGCAGATGTTCTATCGCCTGCTGCATACGACGGATGTAGGCCTTGTAGTTGGCGGCATGGGCCTTGTCGCTCGCCACGTTCAGGCCAAAGTGGATGATGATGAGATCGTAGGGGCGCAGGCGGGCAAAGTCGGCAAGCGTCGGGTCGGGGATGTTGGCAAGGGTGAAACCAGCCGAGCCTCGCATACTGAAATTGTCGAGTATCACACCGCCTTTAGACTCCATCGCCACACCGAAGAGATGGTTCACGCCCGACACGGATGAGAAACGGTAATCCACCGAGCGCTTGCCGCGCGAGGGTGTGACAATGGTCTGAACCGACTGCGACGGACTGACATACACCGAGTCGCCGTTATGCACCACCGACATCCCGCCCTGGGCACGCATGTAGAGCGTGGCAGTCTGCCACGACGAGGCATGAGACTTGTAACCGGTGGAAGACACCGAGAGCGAAGCTCCCTCGGACACCCCGAAATATCGCTGGGATATGCCTTCGAGAGAATGAAGGAAAGGTTTCTCGACAACCTCGTGGGCACTGAGAGCGTGGGACTTAACCTTGACTGTGCGGCGGAATCCGTTGAGTTTGTCAACACAATCCACCCACCCCACTCCATTGCCGCCATAGCGCGCCTGAAGCATCTCGCGCAGGTCGCACGTCATCACGTCGCCCTCGATGAACGAGTCGCCGTAATAGGCAATGCGCAAGGGGCGTCCGAGCGAGGATATATTGTCGAGAGCATGATAGAAATGCCCCATTCCCCCGGGTGCGCCCTCTGAGAAATCGAGTATTGCCGATGATGTGCGCACGGCATAGCGTGAGGGCAAGGAGTCGCCGGCGGTCGAGTCTTGTGCACAGGCATTGGCGTCGGCTATGGTCTGCGCCCCGGAGCCTGCGGCTGCGGAGTTATCAACGTTATCGGCCATTTTCGGCATCGGCACCGATGGAATCACATCAATCGCATCGCGCTCGCGATACACTTCGGGCAATATGTCGCTGAGCACATTCACGCGCCGCAGCTCCACATCTTTTATATATAAGGTCGGCAGGAAGTGCATCGCAAGCAATATGACAACCGTCAGTCCCACCAACACGAACGTTCTCGTTACCTGATTCATTCGTCTTCTTGTTCTTACATTTTAAATTTGGGGTGCAAAAGTATTAATAATAATTGAGAAAACAAAACTTTTATGAATTATTTTTCATAAAACTTGCATCCTACGTAATCGTTATCGCATTTTATCGCAAAAAAACACTAAAAAGTTGTTGTATCTGAGCATTTTTTAGTAACTTTGCGCTCGATTTGTAACATTATGCAAGAATATAACAAGAAATATATATAGTAAATAGTTATGGTAAAAATCACAAAAGAGGCTGCCCTCGAATATCACGAGAATGGCAGACCCGGTAAAATCGAAGTGAAGCCAACCAAGGCTTATCGTACACAAACAGACCTCAGTCTCGCCTACTCTCCCGGCGTGGCTTACCCTTGCCTCGAGATTCAGCAGAATCCCGACGATGCATACAAATACACCGACAAGGGCAACTTGGTGGCTGTTATAAGCAACGGCACCGCAGTGCTCGGACTGGGCGACATAGGCGCAATGAGCGGCAAGCCGGTTATGGAAGGTAAAGGATTGTTGTTCAAGATTTACGGTGGTATCGACGTATTCGATATCGAGGTTGACGAGAAAGACCCCGAGAAGTTCTGCGAGGCAGTGGAGAAGATTGCACCGACATTCGGCGGTATCAACCTTGAGGACATCAAGGCTCCGGAGTGTTTCTATATTGAAGAGAGACTCAAGCGCACGCTCGACATACCAGTGATGCACGACGACCAGCACGGCACTGCCATCATCTCGGCAGCCGGACTGAAGAACGCACTGGAGGTGAACGGCAAGGACATCTCGAAGGTGAGAATCGTGGTGAACGGTGCAGGCGCAGCTGCCATATCATGCACCAAACTGTATGAGGCACTCGGTGCAAAGCGCGAAAACATACTCATGCTCGACTCAAAGGGTGTGATCACAAGCGACCGCCCCAACCTGACGGAGCAGAAGAAATACTTCGCCACCGACCGCCGCGACGTGCACACACTGGAAGAGGCAGTGAAGGGTGCCGACGTGTTCGTCGGACTATCCAAGGGCAACGTGCTCACCAAGGACATGGTGCGCTCGATGGCCGACCAGCCCATCGTGTTCGCCCTCGCCAACCCTGTGCCCGAAATCAGCTATGAGGACGCCATGGACAGCCGTCCCGACGTGCTGATGTCAACAGGCCGCTCGGACTATCCCAACCAGATAAATAATGTAATAGGTTTCCCATACATCTTCCGCGGTGCGCTCGACGTTCACGCCACAGCCATCAACGAGGAGATGAAGTTGGCAGCCGTGCATGCCATCGCCGACCTCGCCAAGCAGCCTGTGCCCGACGTGGTGAACGACGTATATCACGTGAACAACCTCACATTCGGTCCCGACTACTTTATCCCGAAGCCAGTTGACCCACGACTCATCACCGAGGTGTCGGCAGCAGTTGCCAAGGCAGCCATCGACAGCGGTGTGGCACGATTGGAAATCAAGGACTGGGCAGCATACAAAAACCGCCTGCGCGAGTTGCTCGGACAGGAGACCAAGCTCACACAGAAGCTCTACGACACCGCCCGCAGCCATCCGCAGAGGGTCGTGTTCGCCGAGGGTATCCACCCCACCATGCTCAAGGCTGCCGTGCAGGCAAAGGCCGAGGGCATCTGCCAGCCCATCCTCTTGGGCAACGACGAGCGCATCGAGAAGCTCGCCAAGGAACTGGAACTGAGTCTCGACGGCATAGAAATCATCAACCTGCGCCACGACAACGAGGCTGAGCGCCGCGAGCGTTTCGCCAAGATACTGACCCAGAAGCGCCAGCGCGACGGATATACATACCAGGAGGCCAACGACAAGATGTTCGAGCGCAACTACTTCGGTATGATGATGGTGGAGACAGGCGAGGCTGACGCATTCATCACCGGTCTATACACCAAGTACTCGAACACCATCAAGGTGGCAAAGGAGATTATCGGCATACGTCCCGAATACCAGAACTTCGGCACCATGCACATCATCAACTCGCAGCGCGGACCGCTGTTCATCGCCGACACGCTCATCAACAACAACCCCGATACGGACAAGCTGGTGGATCTGGCCAAACTGTCGGCAACGGCAGTGCGCTTCTTCAACGAGAAGCCAGTGGTGGCAATGGTAAGCCACAGCAACTTCGGTTCTGACGCCACTGAGGGCACACAGAAGGTGCGCCGCGCGGTGGCAAAACTCCAGATGGAATGTCCCGACCTCGACGTTGACGGAGAAATCCAGATAGGATTCGCCCTCAACCGCGAGATGCGCGACGAGATGTACCCGTTCAGCAAGCTATACGGCAAGGACGTGAACACATTAGTGTTCCCGAACCTCACCTCAGCCCGCTCGTCATACAAGATGCTGCAGGTGATGAACTCCGACGTGGAAATCATCGGCCCGATACAGATGGGTCTCAACAAGCCCATCCACTTTATCGACTTCGGTTCGTCAACACGCGAGGTGGTGAACATCGTGGCTGTGGCAGTGATAGACGCATACGTAGATAAGGTGAAGAGCCGAATCAACAGCTGCTCATGCCAGAGAATAGCTGAAAATTGATTGATTCAACACAGAGGCACAGAGACACAGAGAAGAAGAAGAAAATACTCTGTGACTTTGTGTCTCTCTGTGTTAATAATATATAATCGTAAACATTTACGTTAAAAATATCAGTATATTTTGTACAACATTACAAAAAAATTGCTACCTTTGCAGTCGAAAAAACAGTCAAAAGCACATCTGCTTGAAACAAACAATTCAAAAAACATTTATATGAAACCACTAAACAAACAATTCGCTCCAAAGAGCGTGATGCCCGAAAAGGTCATCCAGTTCGGAGAAGGCAACTTCCTCCGCGCATTCGTAGATTGGATTATCTGGAACATGAACCAGAAGACTGACTTCAACGGTTCGGTTGTCGTTGTGCAGCCCATCGAGAAAGGTATGGTTGACTGGCTCAACGCACAGGACTGTCTCTACCACGTCAACCTACAGGGTCGTGAGAACGGCAAACCCGTGAACACCCTCGAGCGTATAGACGTCATCAGCCGTGCCCTCAATCCCTACACCCAGAACGCTGCGTTCATGGCTCTCGCCGACCAGCCCGAGATTAGATTCGTAATCTCAAACACCACCGAGGCAGGTATTGCCTTTGACCCCGCCTGCAAACTGGAGGACGCTCCCGCAAGCTCTTATCCCGGCAAGCTCGTTCAGCTGCTCTATCGCCGCTGGCAGACTTTCAACGGTGACCCGTCGAAGGGACTCATCATCTTCCCCTGCGAGCTTATTTTCCTCAACGGACACGTGCTCAAGGACTGCATCAACAAGTATATCGAACTGTGGCAGTTGCCCAAGGAGTTCAAGCAGTGGTTCGACGAAAGCTGCGGAGTATATGCAACACTCGTTGACCGTATCGTTCCCGGATTCCCGCGCAAGGAAATTGCCGAGATTCAGGAGAAGATCAGCTATCGCGACAATCTCGTGGTACAGGCTGAGACTTTCCACCTGTGGGTAATCGAGGCTCCAATGTCTGTAGCCAAGGAGTTCCCAGCCGACAAGGCCGGCCTGCATGTTCTCTTCGTGCCTTCTGAGGAGCCTTATCACAAGCGCAAGGTAACCCTGCTCAACGGCCCGCACACTGTGCTCTCGCCAGTGGCATTCCTCAGCGGTGTGAACATCGTGCGCGACGCATGCAACCACGAGGTTATCTCGAAGTATATCCACAAGGTGCAGTTTGAGGAGCTGATGCAGACTCTCGACCTGCCGATGGAGGAACTGGAGAAGTTCGCAAGCGACGTGCTCGAGCGTTTCGACAACCCGTATGTTGACCACCAGGTGACAAGCATCATGCTGAACTCATTCCCGAAGTTCTGCGCACGCGACCTGCCAGGAGTGAAGACTTACCTGGAGCGCAAGGGTGTGCTGCCCAAGGGACTCGTGTTCGGTCTCGCCGCCATCATCACCTACTACAAGGGTGGCAAGCGTGAGGACGGTGTGGAGATTGTTCCAAACGACTCTCAGGAGATCATGGACTTGTTGAAGAACCTGTGGGCTACCGGTGACACTCAGAAGGTGGCTGACGGTGTGCTCGGAGCTACCGACATCTGGGGTGAGGACCTCACCAAGATTGAGGGTCTCAACGCCATGGTAAAGGCCGACCTCGACATCATCCAGAGCATGGGTATGCTGGAGGCTGTGAAGACAATTCTTTAATTTCTTTTTTTTAAGAAATTAAAGGTAACTATTCAGCTGGTTCTATATATTAGAACACAAAGGCACAAAGAAAAGAAGTTTTTATTCAGATACAAAGACAACAAGCGACTGGATAGTCGCCACAAAGGCTTGCAGTGGGACAACTTTGTGGACTTTGTAAGCAGCTGAATAGTTACAATTAAAGATATTAAAAAATTAAAGAGCCACGGAGAGACAGAGTTTTATTCTCTGTTTCTCCGTGGCTTTCATATTAGGCGCAGCCATTATTCATTCGGTTTGCGCAGCCATTGACTTCGTCGATTGCTGGCTTCACCTCAGCATAACTCGAGCAAGCTCGGTTCTGCATTCGGTTTGCGCAGCCATTCTTCATTCTTCATTCTTCATTCTTCATTTAAAAATCAGAAGTTAAGGATGACATCGGCTCCTACCTGCAACGGGTTGCCCTGCTGGGCAAACGAGCGCTTGGTGCCGTCGATGCTGCTGTTGACAAGCATAGTGTTGTACTTGGTGTCGGTGAGGTTCCTGCCCCATACATTTAGCTTTACAACACCTAAATCCACCATGGCATGGGCTCCAAGGACGGCATAAATATCCTGACGGTAATCATTGTCGGCATCCCAATATGTCGCACCATTGCCCGCAACGTTCATGCCTAAAGTAAACTTGCCAATACGATAGTCAAACATTCCACTGAAAGTGTGAGAAGGAATAAACGGCACCTGATTGTCCTCGTAATCAAGAAGTTGGGAATGAGTATATCCATACGTGGCTGCCCATGTCAGGCGATTGTCGATAGCCGTGCCGCGCAATGTCAACTCAACACCGCAACTGCTGCTGCGTCCTGCATTGATCATTTGACGGCCATAACCATAATCCCCCGCCATCACCGAAAGCTGCAAGTCGCGCACCCTCATATAATACACGGCGGCATCGGCATGAAGCTTTCCGCCAAAGAGGTTGAGATGAGTGCCAAGCTCGTAGTTCCAACTGGTCTCGGGTTTATAGGTGATGGTCTCCTCCACCTTCTGATAGTCCTCGGCAGTGTGCTCCACAGTCATGTCGCCCTTGGCCATGGCTGCAAAGCCCTTGCCTATCTCGCGCTGCTCACTGCTGAATATGTCGGAGAACATCTGGATGTTATATCCTCCAGCGCGGAATCCCTTGCTCACAACGGCATAAATGTTGCTGCCGCTGCCAAGGTCATAGGTGAGAGCGAATTTTGGCAGAAGTTCGCTATACCCCTTGTCGGTCTTACCTGTAAAATCCGACACGAACTTGCTCGTGAAGTCAACAGGTATCTGCATCATCTGCCCCCCTGGTCCTGGCATCATCATCATACCCTTGCCGGTGAGCGTGAACATCGACTGGGAGGCATACTCTATGGCTACCTTCTGATAATCGTAGCGAAGTCCGAGGGTGAGGGTGAGGCGGTCGAAGATACTGATATTTGACTCATGATAAACACCCACATTCCACTGTGGTGTGCGGAATACTCCGGGCACGTTGTTGTCGGATATATTCAATATGCTTGCCATTGCCTCGGGCATACCCATATTTCCAAGTATCCTGCTGTTCATCGCCTCACCGAAATACACCGGTCCGTTGGTCTTCAGCCATTCCTTGCTGAAGAACACTCCCGAGGCATGATTCCATACACCGACGCCTCGCGACCTTAAAGAAAGCTCCTGCGTCAGGGCGTTCATCTTCTGACGCTGCTCAAGGCGCAGATAGTCCTCAGGCAGATAGTCCTGGTCCATCACCATCTGGTCATACAGATATTGATAGCTTGTGGTGGAAGCAAGCAGCAGCGAGGGAGTAGCATAAGTGACATGCAATCCGCTGTTTACCATCTGACGCTTGTAGCCATTGAGGAAGGTGGTTTGCGGCTCGTTGAAATGTTTTGACTCAGAATCATATTCGCCATAGGGGAAACCGTTCTGGTTGACATACTGGTAATCGGTGGTGAAGTCGATGTTCCACTCTTTAGTAGGCGTCCATACAAATCGTGCCTTGCCTCCAAACTCATTGCTGAGGTCGGCTTTCTCATTGAGGAACGTATTGTCGAAGAAACCTTTCTGTCCACTGTAGAAGGCTGCTGTGGAGAAGGCAAAGGTCTCGGAGGGACGGTGATAATGGGCAATCTCCACGTCCGACTGCATACCGGTGCCAAGAGACAGGCGCATGTCGGTGCCCTGATAACTCATGGGGTTCTTGGAATACACACGCATCAGTCCTCCCTCGGTGTTCACGCCATAAAGGGTGCCCTGGGGTCCGCGCAACACATCCACACGGTCTATCTGATAGAAATGATGATTGAATGAACTTTTGTTTACAAGGGGAATATTGTCGTAATAAACTCCCACGGCCGGATTTCCCGAACGGCTTCCGATGCCCCTGACGTAAGTGGAGGAAGTGAGCCTTGAACCGTAGGCAGGAATGGACATCGAGGGCACAAAGTATGCCAACTGAGTCATATCCTTGACATTTAGCGTGTTAAGCTCATTTTCGGTGAAAACAATACTTGAGAGCGGCTGTTTTCTCAGCTTGACGCTCTCCTTAGGTTGGGCTACAACAATGACCTCGTCGAGGTCATATACCTTAGCGGTATCAACGCGCTCGATGGCGTTGATGCAAACAGACGGGATGACAAATAATGCACCCGCAATCAGAGTTTTTCTTACCATTGTTCAAAAATCTAAATTACGGGTGCAAAGTTACTATGTTTTCCTTATCTACACAATCCTAATATATTATGATTTGGGGATTAGTCCCTGCGGAAAATGTCGCGGGTATAAACCTTGTCCTCTACATCGCTGAGACATTCGTCGAAACGGTTGGCGATGATGGCATTGGAAAGCGACTTGAAACGCTCAAGGTCATTTACCACAAGGCTGCCGAAGAAAGTCTCACCGTCAGTCAGTGTAGGCTCGTAGATAATGACATTGGCACCCTTGGCCTTCACTCGCTTCATGATACCCTGTATGGCACTCTGACGGAAATTGTCGGAGTTGCTCTTCATCGTCAGGCGGAAGATACCAACGGTACAAGCCCCTTCCCTCTCACCCTTGGGCGAGTGACCATACTCGCTGTTTTCGCTATATCCATACCACCCTGCCTTGCGGAGAACAGCATCGGCAATATAGTCCTTACGTGTACGATTAGACTCCACGATAGCCTCAATGAGATTCTCAGGAACATCCTTATAGTTGGCAAGCAACTGCTTGGTGTCCTTTGGCAGACAGTAACCGCCATATCCGAAGGACGGGTTGTTATAGTAGGTGCCGATACGCGGGTCGAGTCCCACTCCATTGATGATCGACTTGGTGTCGAGTCCCTTCATCTCGGCGTAAGTGTCAAGCTCGTTGAAATAGCTGACACGCAGGGCAAGATATGTATTGGCAAAGAGTTTTACTGCCTCTGCCTCCTTCATTCCCATGAAAAGCGTGTCGATGTTCTCCTTGAGAGCACCTTCATGAAGCAATGCGGCGAAAGTCTTGGCAGCTTCCTTCATCTTGTCAACGTCGGTGACTTTGAGTATTGCCTCATTCTCATCGGCGAAGTCATCACGGTTGATGAGCTTGGGATAACCTACGATGATGCGACTGGGATACAGGTTGTCATACAGGGCCTTGCTCTCGCGAAGGAACTCCGGCGAGAAGAGCAGGTTGAACTGCTTGACTCCCTTGGCGGCATACTTCACATAGAGGCTACGGGTATAGCCCACAGGGATGGTACTCTTGATAACCATCACGGCATCGGGATTGACCTCAAGCACGAGGTCTATCACGTCCTCAATATGATGTGTGTCGAAAAAATTCTTCACAGGGTCATAGTTCGTGGGAGCTGCAATGACAACGAAGTCCGCATCCTTATAGGCCTCACGTCCGTCGAGTGTCGCCCTAAGATTGAGATTCATCTCGGCAAGGTACTTTTCTATATATTCGTCCTGGATAGGAGATATCTTGTTGTTGAGCTTTTCCACCTTCTCGGGAATTACATCAACGGCAGTAACCTGATGGTTCTGACTGAGCAGTGTGGCTATGCTCAAACCGACGTAGCCAGTTCCCGCTACGGCGATTTTCAAATCCTGAAATTCTTTCATGTTTAATAATTATTTACCCTTCACTCGTATAATATGACTTTGAACCGTAGTAGCCATACTTATAGCCATATCTATAGCCATACTTGTAGCTATAACGTCCACCAGAAGACACTGTACCGTTAAGCACAAGGCTTAGGTTCTTGAATCGCTTGGTGTTGTAGATGGTGTTCAGCTCGCCAAGCATAGAACGCTCGAGCAGTCCGGCACGGATGACAAAGATGGTGCGGTCGGCATACTTCTCGATAATCTGGGTATCGGCAACGATGTCGATAGGAGGACAGTCGATGAAGATATAGTCATACTGGCTGCGCATCTTCTCGACAATATCGCCGAGCATACCGTTCTCAAGAAGCTCAGTAGGGTTGGGAGGCACTGTACCGATAGGCATAACGTCGAGTGTGTCGAAACCTTCCTTCTTGATGATGATGTCGGACAAACGGTCAACCTTGCCGCTAAGATAGTCGGAGAGTCCCTTCTTGGGAGAACCGACATAAGCGGAAGTGGAACCATGGCGGAGGTCACCGTCGATGACAATCACCTTCTTCTTCTTGATGGCAATGCTGACAGCAAGGTTCATGGCTATGAACGACTTGCCCGAGCCTGGGTTGAACGAGGTCATGATGAAGACATTGCGGTTGTCCTTGGTGTCGGACATAAAGTCGATGTTGGAACGGAGCACACGGAATGCCTCGTTGATGACATCGCGGCTGCCCTCAGATATGATAACGTCGTTCTGAGCCTTGCTTCGCCTTGTCTTCTTCTGTTTCTTGCCAAATATTGACTTGGCCTGCTCGGACATAGTCTTTGGCTTGGTATAGAGAGGTATCTCACCAATGAGCGGCATGACAACACCTTCGAGGTCCTTGCGTCCCCTAACCTTGGTGTTCATGTTCTCACGCTGCCATATAATCAGACCGGGAAGGAGAAGACCAGCCACAAAGGCTCCAAGGAGAATCATCATCCTCTTGGGAGAAGTGGGGATCTTGCTGCCTCGCGGCTCGGTGATGACACGAGTGTTGTAGGCGGTGAAAGCCTGCGAAAGCTCATTCTCCTCACGCTTCTCAAGGAGGAAGAGATAAAGGGCTTCCTTCACCTTCTGCTGACGCTCAACTGAAAGCAGATACTTGGCCTGGTTAGGATTGCTGGCAAGCTTGCCCGTGGCCATGGCATCCATGCGCTGCACACCACCCATCTGCTGGCGAAGTGAGGCTATATAGTTATCCACCGACTGGAGAATGGTCTGCTTGAGGGCCTGGAGCTTGGTGCTGAGGTCCTGCACCAACGGATTGCTCTCACTACTGCTCGCCAAAAGGCGGTTGCGGTCGAGAACGGCATTGTTGTACTCTCCCACGCGTGACTCGATGGCCTGGTTGTCGATGCCGGAGTTGGTTGGCAACGGCTGGCTTATGTTCTTGCTGGCAAGCTCACTGCGCAGGAACTCGGCTGTGGCAAGCTGGGTGGATATGCCCATCATCTTCTCCTTGTTGTCGGCTGACTGCTGCATATACATCTGCGAAGCTGCCGCAAGGTCGGGCACAAGGGTGGTACTCTTGAAGGATGAAATATTGGCATCCACATGTCCAAGCTCGCTCTCGATGACGCGAAGACGCTCGCTGATGAACTTGGAGGTGCTCACTGAGATGCGGTTCTTGTCCTTCACCCAGTTTTCGTTATATACTACGATGAGAGTGTTGAGCACATCCTCGGCACGTTTGGTGGATTCGTCATTGAGACTGAGATTCACGATGGAAGCCTTCTTGTCGCTCAGTTCCACTGTCAGGTTCTTGGCATACAGGTCGGCATAGTCGTTGATATCACCACGAGAGAACTTGAACGACTTGCCTATGAACTCATCGCTGTAGTTCTTTGAGCGTGAGAGTGCAATGACACCCACGGGAGTCTTTATGCCCACACCTATCTTGCCCTCAAAGCTCAAACCCTCTATCTCATCACGGGTATCGGTCTTGGGAGAGCAGAAATCGGTAATAACGAAACTGTTGTTGTCGGTCAGCTCAATGGTCATCCAGAACGCAGTGGTGGGATCACCCTTGAAATACACTTCCACAGGCTGCTTGTTATATAATGTAACACGGCGGAGACCCTCGCGTATTGAATAGTTCTCGTTGAGACGGAGACGCTTGACCACCTCGGTCATAAGCTGCGGAGACTGAAGAGTCTGCACCTCATTAAGCACGTTGGTGTTGGACGAGAACAGTCCAAGGTCGGAGAAGTCACTTGCCGAAAGGGCTGACGCGCCCTTCTTGTCCTCCTTGATGAGAAGTTCGGCATAACGGGTATAGACGTTTGGGGTGCGTGCCAAATAAAGGAACGCCACTGCCAAGCAAGCAAAAGCTGACAGTACAAACCAGTACCAACGCGGAAGGAATATACTGATAAGGTCGGAGAGCTTCATGCTTTCCTCGGTCGGATTTGTCTTTTCTTCCATAAAAATAGTCCTATTTATTAATAATGTAAAAAATGGTAGTTATTATATGATATTACTTGAACACAAGCACTCCCACTGATGTCAGGAACGAACAGAAAGTAACCCAGAAGCTTACGTTGCTGAAGGTGTTCTCGTTGATGGTTGACTGTCCGGCACGCATCTTGTTGGGGCGGATGTAAATCACGTCGTTCTGCTTGATGTAATATGCAGGTGACTTGAAGAGGTCCTTGCTGCGGACATCAACATTGTAGGTGATGCGCTTGCCGTTCTTCTCACGTATGAGATAGATGGGGCCACGAAGACCGGTGATATTGAGGTCGCCTGCCATACTGATGGCATCGAGGATGGTGGTGCGGTTGCGGGTGATATTGTACTTGCCGGCTGACTTCACTTCACCGAGGATGGAGAAGGTGAGGTTGGCAAACTCAACTGTGACTACGGGGTTGGCTATCTGTCCTGACTTGACGAGCAGGTCCTTAACCTTGTCGGCCACCTCCTGACGGGTAAGACCGGCAACATGAACCTTGCCGATGACAGGGAAATCAATGTATCCATTGGCGTCGATGGTGTAATATGACACACGGTTGTAGGATGAAGACGAATTGGCACCACCGAGATAATACTGCGGACTGACAAGGTTGAAAAGGGCGGTAAGCTCGGGGTCTTTGCATGTTACAATGATGGATATCTGGTCGTCGGCTTCCATACGGATTGTACCAACAGTATCTACCAACACCGGACGGTTGATTTCGAGATCTTGGAAATACGTCACTTCCTGCTGAGTGGAACGACAGGAACTTAGAAAAAGGAGAACTATAACTCCAAAAAACAAAAAGACTTTTTTCATTTTCTTACTATGTGTTTCTTTATAAATATATTTATACTATATGATTACGGCTGCAAAATTACTAATAAATAATCAAATTACGATAAAACAATCATAAAAAAAACTTAAAAATGCAGATAAAACACGAATTTATCAATATTTTACTCGTTAATTGCACCGCAAAAAGGACACTTGCCGAGGTTATTAAGCCCGGCACCACACTTTCCGCAGACATAACGATGAAGAAAAAGACGCAGACGATAGACTGCAAACCACCAATAAAGCACCAACAGAACATAACCAACATAATAGAGGGAGAAAACGCTGAATACTACATAGTCAACGGCACATATGGCGGACAGTCCAAGCAGATAGAGCAAGGCACTGCCTAAGGGAAGACGGCGGACAACATCCTCTACTACCGCTATGCCCACGATAATAAGCGACCAAACCAACACAACAAAAACACCCAAGACGGGAGTCAAGGCAAAGGGGTTGAGAGTGGGATGGAAATAGAAATGTTGCCAACTCCCGGGTGCGAAATTCTGTATCGTGGCATATACAGTGGCGGAGGTGGCTACAAGCATGGTCAGCAACGTGGGCAGCATAGAGCCTATATCATGAAAATGAACCAAATAGGCATCACGGCGATACAGCTTGAGAAGTCCGTAAGTGGCTGTCACTATCACCACCAATGCCAAGAAGAGCAGGAGGTGGTTGTCGGAAAACATGTCGATGAACTGGGAAATGGGATCATCAGGGGCAACATTTGACAGAAGGACACACTCTCGCTGCCACCCCTGCGACATCTGGTCGCGGGCAAGTTTCACCCACACGCTGTCTATGGAATCGGAAGGGACAGTCTTTATCTCTGCCACGACAAGCTGGTCGCCCTTATACACGACGGTTGAGTCGATGAGGGTGTCAGGACTGTCGAACAGGGACATTGAGTCGGTCTTGACCACAAAGTTATAGTTATGGCCATAGGCATGCGGCTCTGAGAAAAAAGCTGCCTGCTGCTTATAACACGAGACAAGCAACTGGGACATAACTATCAGAGCTACTGAATATAACAACGACCGAAGACTATTTCTCACCATCATAGCACACATTCATCTGACAATGCTTGCAATCAAACTCAAGACGGAAACGGCGACCGTCGGGGAGAACAAGGGAATAAGGCTCACGGAACGGTGAGCGAATACCGCCACGACTGACACAATAGCCCAAGGCATAACGGAGGCAATAGCGACACTGCATCACTATGCCCCGGGAAGGCATAGACTTCTCGAAAGCCATGGAGAAATCACGCAAACCATGCGACATATAGAACTCACGAGCTCGCGCATTGGCTATATTATATAAATAGGTGAAAGGCGAGGGATATTCGTGAGGGACATCTGACTTAGAGGATGGGGAAAGCGCATCGGATGACTGACACGTTGTGTTAATATGCTTTACCGATTGGGAAATGGCAGAAGCAAGACTGTCAACAGCATCACGGCGAAGACGGGCCAACTGACTCGACGGCACGAAAAAGGGGAAAGGTGAGGGTATGTTCGCTTGATCGCACGTGAAGGATGTGCCGCCAAGTTTTGTAAGCTGACGCACAACATTGTCATACTGAGGTTTCTCGGCTGTCTGAAGTTCCAAGCCTGAGATTTCAGCCTTGCCGCTGAATCCCATGCACTCAGCACTAAGACTAAGCCTGTCAGCAGAGGCAGTAAGAGACATGCGGATGGGGATCTTACGCACGGAAGACGCACGGGCAAGAATACGCTCAAACTCCTGGTCGTTGTTGCGGTAGAGAGCTGTTCCACGGCGCAATCCCTGTGGCATACCCAGAGGGAACAACCTATTGTTTTCCACACGGTTTACACGAAAACCTTCAAGCTGACGTTTATCATTCATAAAACACAATCCGTCGCCATTGGCAAAGGCCGACAGTCCGGCTACGGTAAACCATGTGCCACGTATTTCCTTCACCTTGCCCACATATTCGCCAAGAGCCTTGGGTGTGTCGGGAGACGAGATGTCCGCACGCCGACCAGAGGCGAAATAGGTGGTGAAGCCACGGTTGAATGTCTTGTGGAGATTGGGGGTGAAGGTATAGGAACAACTGCCCAATGAAGCACGGCGATAACGGTCGGGATAACGCGCGACAAGTTCGTCAAGACGCTGGCTATAGGCGGCAGTGACATTCTTCACATATACTATATCCTTTAGCCTGCCCTCAATCTTAAAGGATGTCGCCCCCGCATCGGCAAGTGCCTCGATGTTGTCAATTTGGTTCATATCCTTAAGCGACAACAGATGGCGCGACTTCTCCATCACCCTTCCGTCGGCATCCACCATGTCAAATGCCAAACGGCAGAACTGTGCACACTCTCCCCTATTGGCAGAACGGCCGAAACAATACTGCGAGGCATAGCACAAGCCACTATAGCTGACGCACAAGGCACCATGGACGAACACCTCTAATTCGACATCAGGCACGGCACGGTGAATCTCGCGTATCTCGTCAACGGAGAGTTCACGCGCCAGCACTACCCTACTGAAACCGAGCGACTTAAGCCACAGCACCTTGTCGGCTGTGCGGTTGTCGGTCTGGGTGCTGGCATGACACTCCATAGACAATCCTCCCAGCATGTCGAGCACAGCCATATCCTGGACAAGCACGGCATCCACTCCTGCATCGGCAAGCGAGGCAAGCAAGCGGCGGGTGGAATCAAGCTCATTATCAAAAATGATGGTGTTGACCGTGACATACACCCTGGCACGGAACGTGTGGGCATATCGGCACAACTCGGCTATATCATCAACAGAATTGCCTGCCGCAGCACGGGCACCGAACCTATCGGCACCGATATACACGGCATCTGCACCATGGTCGATGGCAGCCTTGCCACATTCCAGGTCGCGGGCGGGAGCAAGGAGTTCAAGTGGTCGTGTCATTATTGTATCTTTGTGATATCGTAGGGTGTCTCCTGATAGATATAGTAATTTATCCAGTTATGAAACAAAAGGTTGGCATGTGCACGCCAAGTGACAAGCGGTTCGTTGTCAGGATTGTTGTCACGATAATAGTTGACGGGAAGATCTACATCGTCGCGTATGTCCTTGTCGCGCTTATATTCGGTGTCGAGGGTGTTATAGGCATATTCCATGTGACCCGTGATGAAGAACTCCCTACCCCCTCGTGCCATGACCATGCTGACCCCGTTCTCGGGCGAGTCGGCAATGAGCGTCAGTTCGGGATTGGCGAGGATATCCTCCTTGTGTATCTCGGTGTGGCGACTGTGGGGCATATAGAACACATCGTCGAAACCACGGAAGATGGGTAACTGGGGACAGAGCGTGTGCTGGCGGAACACACCGAACATCTTCTTGTCGAGTGGATACTTCGGTATGCCGTAGTGATAGTAGAGTCCTGCCTGTGCAGCCCAACATATATATAAGGTGGAAGTGACATGAGTGCGTGCCCATGCGAATATGGTGGAAATCTCGTCCCAATAGTTCACCTGCTCAAAGTCGAGCTGCTCCACAGGGGCGCCGGTGATAATCATCCCGTCGAACTTCTCGTCCTTCATCTTCTCGAAGTCACGATAGAACATCATCATGTGCTCAATGGGAGTGTTCTTAGGGGTGTGGCTCTTAAGCTTCATAAAGTTCACCTCCATCTGCAGCGGAGTGTTTGAGAGCAGGCGTATAAGGTCTGTCTCGGTGGTGATTTTCAACGGCATGAGATTGAGTATTACAATCTTCAAGGGACGGATATCCTGAGTGGTGGCACGCGAGTTGTCCATCACGAAGATATTCTCTTTTTTCAACAGCTCAATGGCTGGCAATTTATCCGGTAATCTAAGTGGCATTTCAATATTTATATTATTATACAATCTTCACAATACACGCCGAGCAATTGTCGTAGCCTCCCGCATCGATGGCGGCATGGCACAGTTGGCTGGCGTTGCAGTCGATGTCGAGCAGACGCTCGATATGGCAGTCATCCACCATATCGGTCATTCCGTCGGAACAAATCAGGAACACGTCGCCCGGATATATGTCATTTGTTATCTCCTGCAAGTCGATGAACGTGGTGGTGCACCCTGCTCCTATACAGTTGGTGATGGCGCTTGAAATTTTCATCTCGCCATAGATGCCGGCAAAAGAGTGGTCGGTGCTCAACTGCTCAAGCTCGCCGTTGCGGAAACGGTAGATACGGCTGTCGCCACAGTTCATCCAATATGTTCTTCCTTCAAAAAACATCATCCCGACAAGTGTGGTTCCCATATTGCGGTAAGCGTCGTCGTTGCGTCCCTGTGAGTTGATAGTCTTGTTTATGCTGTTAATCCAACCAACGATTGCCTCGTTGAAATCCTCGTCGGAGATTTTCTCGGGCAGGTCGCTGACGAAGAAGTGGAGACTTGACAGTGCTTCCTGACTTGCCACCTCACCAGCCTCATAACCTCCCATTCCGTCGGCAACAGCCACGACAAGACGGTCGCACACCGAAAGGTCTATCTCGGTGTCATAATCCTCGTCGCGAACATACTTGTTGCGAACCAAGATCATATCCTCATTATTTGTTCTTACCAGTCCCACATTACTGGATGCTGTAATCTGAAGTTTTTTCATAAGCCTTTTCACGTATTAATAAGTACTTGTAGATTGATGTTGGCTATTGACAGTATATCATTGTTTTTCAACGGCATACCCATGTCTGCTTGAAGTTTTTTGCGGTTGAGGAATGTGCCGTTTGACGAGTGCTTGTCCATAATGCACCAACCGCTCTCCTGACTGTAGAAGAGCTGTGCGTGAACACCGGAGACATACATGTCCTTCTCGAAAAGCTGGCGGTAAGGGCCCTGACGGCGACCTATTATGGCACCGTTGATACCTTGTATGCTGATGTTAAGCTGATGGCTGACGAGACTCAGGCGAGGTACGCCAGAATCGATGAGCGACTGGGATATCTCCACGTTGGCACGCGACGTGGTCACCGACGGTGCCGCCGTGTTCAGGTTCTCAGCCATAGTGGTGCGCTGGCTCTGGGCTTCCAGATCCTGTGCGGTCATCATGATACCACCACAGTAGGTGCAACGGCGTCCCGACCCTACATGTCCACAACTGGAGCAGTAGAACAACGCCTGTCCACACTGGTCACAATAGCATGAGTTCTCTTCAATTTCTTCCTTGCAAAACGGGCATGTTATCATATTTCAAATTCTCTTTTTATTATTAATAAGGGTTGTTGATACCCACTGTGGGCAAATCCTCGGGCTGGATGATCTTATAGACATCCGCTGTGAGATTCTGCGGGGGAATCTTGGACACACGCATGGACAGATGACCAATGGTGATTTCAAGCAGAGTGCGCATCTCACGGGCATTGCCGAAGGAGTCTTTCTTGCTCATGACCATATTGCATACCAAGCCCATGAGCTTAAGCTCTGCCTCCTGCGAGAGATGATACTCCTGACGTGCAGCCATCTTCTTGAATATGGACACCAGTTCGTCCTCATTATAGTCGTCGATATGCAGACGATGGGTGAAACGGCTCGCCAGTCCGGGATTGGTGTTGAGGAAAGCCTCCATACGGTCCTTGTATCCGGCAACGATGACAACAAACTTGCCGCGGTCGTCCTCCATACGCTTCATCAGAGTGTCAACAGCCTCCTGACCGTACTGGTCCTCACCCGAACAAAGGTTGTATGCCTCGTCGATGAAGAGCACACCGCCCATGGCCTGGTCGCACAACTTGTTGACAAGCTTGGGAGTCTCGCCCATATACTTGCCCACCATTGTGGCACGGCTTGCCTCAATGACGGTCCTCGTGGGCAGTATCTCCATACTCTGCAACAACTCGCCCATCAGTCGCGACACGGAGGTCTTGCCTGTACCGGGATTGCCGGTGAGCACAAAGTTCATGGACATCTGCTGCACCTTTCCGATACCCGACGCGGAACGCTGTTTCATGAACATGCTCTGCACCGCAAGACGGCGGATGAGATTCTTCACACTGCGCATACCCACAAACTCGTCCATATCGTTGAGAACCTCGTCGAGCGGACGCACTGACTGGCTCTTATTGCTTGGAAGGTCGGCTTCAACGATGGTGTACATATCCGACTCCTTCAAAGTGCGCTTGCCCATCTCCTCAACAAGACGGTGACTCTGGTTCTCAACGGTCTCGTCGAACATACGGCGCGCCTCGCGGGCATTGCCGAAGTTGCGGTCACGGCGCAGGTATATCTTGTCGAACATTCTCTTCACGGCTGCCTTTACATCATCGTCGAGTGTGAACTTGCGCGATGCCGCCATATTGAGGAATATCTCTGTGAGTTCCTCAGCCGTATAGTCATCGAAGTTGATGGTCTGGGTGAAGCGGCTCTTCAGTCCGGGGTTGGAATCGATGAAGTCGTGCATCTGGCGCGTATATCCCGCCACAATACATATAAACTTGCCACGGTCGTCCTCAAGTCGCTTGAGCAGTGTGTCGATGGCCTCCGTGCCGAAGGAGTCGTGGTCGCTGGAGGCAAGCGTGTATGCCTCGTCGATGAATAGTACACCACCTATGGCCGAATCCACAAGCTGGTTGGTCTTAATGGCTGTCTGTCCACTGAATCCCGCCACGAGCTTTGACCTGTCGGCCTCAACAAGCTGTCCGCGAGAGAGGATGCCCAAGGTTCTGAACACCTTTGCCATAATCCTCGCCACGGTGGTCTTACCAGTTCCGGGATTACCGGTGAAAATATAATGCTTGCCCTGGAACGTGTTTTTCTCCCCTCGCTGTATCTGAAGGTTGAGATAGGAAGCAAGGTTGCTTACTTCCTCCTTGACACTATGAAGGCCAACGAGTCCTTCGAGGTCCTTAAGACACTCGCGGTAGTCAACGGCCTGAGGCTTGTCATACGGAACGTCCTCGGGCATGACTGTCATCAGGTCAACGTCGCTCGTGCTGCTGAGGTCGTTCTTCTGCAACCTCTCTGCCTGACGCTTGCATATTGTGTCAAACAGCTGGCGCATTGTCCTGCCGTTGGCGAAATCCTTGTCCCTTTGCTCGTATTTCTCGCTGATGACTGTCTTGATGATGTCCTCAGCCTCATGGGATATGATATATTTCTTCTCGCCTGCAAAACAGAGCAGTATGCTGTAAAGCTCGTCGGGGTTGTAGTCCTCGATATTGAGGAAATAGTTGAAGCGGCTCCTGAATCCGGGATTGATGCGGAACAGGTTGTCCATCTCCATACGGTAACCTGCTGTAATCACGACAAAGTTGCCGCGGTCGTCCTCCATGCGCTTCATAAGGGTCTCAAGCGCCTCTGCTCCATTCTGGTCGCGCTCACCCGACTGGTTGATGGGTGCAAGCGTGTAAGCCTCATCCACAAAGAGAATGCCTCCCTTTGCCTTGTCGCACAGGCGGTTGACGAGTTTCGGTGTCTCACCCTGATACTGGCTCACCATCTTCGACCGGTCAACCTCCACCACATGCCCGCTGTCAAGATAACCTATCGCCGATAGAATCTCACCCAACTTGCGGGCTATGGTGGTCTTTCCTGTTCCGGGATTACCAGTGAGCACAACGTGCATACCCATCTTCTCGCCTCCGCCAAGTCCCCTGCCCTGGCGTTCCATGGCGTTCTTCACTGAATAGGCTATTTCACGCACTGCCTTCTTCACTTCATCCATGCCGATGAAAGTGTCCATGTCCTTAAGTATGTCTTCGAGCGGACGGTCTTCGGGAACATAGGCCTTAATGTCATCCTCCTCGACGGATTTCGCGTCGATACCTCGACTGATGAACGAGGTGAAGATATTTTCAGCCTGGGTGATGGCCTCATGGGCAAAGCCGAAGGTCTCGTCCTTGGTCTTAACCCGGTATTTGAAGTAAGCCTTCAGCTTCTTGTCAGCCTCGGGGGTATAGGTTGAAATGCCATACTTGGTCTTGAGCTGACGGCGGCATATATGATAGAGTTCCATGAATCCCGGGGTGGGAAGATAGAACTTGTACTTGAATCTGTTGGTTATGGCTGGGTTGTTGGTCAGAAAGTCGTCAAGACCTCTTGTGAGACCGGATATAACAACGATGGGGTCGTCATTCCAATGATCCATCTCGACAAAGAGCTTGTCAAGCGGGTTCACCTGATTGGAATACCTGTCAGGCAGCAGTTTCTGGACATTGTCGAAAAACAGTATGCCACCCTTGGCTTTCTTGATGTTATCGTCCCATTTGTCAACAAACCGCTGGTAATCAACGGCGTCAACCATTGTTAGTTTTTGCTTGGAAATAATCTTGTTCTGATAGAAATAGTCGCGTATCAGCTCTGCCAGCATGGTCTTGCCAGTGCCGGTTTCGCCAACCACAATGGCGTTGATACTCAACCTCACGTTGGCGATGTCCTTGCGCGAATGAAGGAATGTATAGGTGTTGACAACGGTCTTGAGTTGCTGCTTCAACTCGTCAAGGCCGACAATCCTGTCCAATACATCCTCCGAAGCCAAGGGATGACCACACCAACGGCAATATTTGGCTATCGAACGGTTTTCCTTATGACAATGTTCACATTTCATTATACATTTTTTATATATTAGTTAAATCACTGAGTTATATACAAGCAACTCTATAATAAGAGCCACTATCATAACGGTCCACATCACATAGTGTATGAATGACTCGCTCGCCACTGTTGTGAACTGGTTCTCAACATCTTCGAGAACACTGAACTTGGAACCGTTAAACTTGTACGCCTTGGTCTTGAACGTATAGTACAGAGGTTCGAGAAGCAACGACTTGACATCGTCGTCAATCACCTCGTTGATAAATTCCTTGTCAAACGTCTTCTCCGAGCGGTTTTCGGAGAAATGGCATATTACCATATATAATAAGGTAATGACTATCACTGTGGCAGTGAACATCGACGGCATGTTGGCATCAACATACCTCAGCACCCAAAGAGGCAACAGAGAAGTGAGGAACCCGAACGAGCCCCACAGGACGCACATCACAAAACCATAGCCGCGGAAGAAAGCCTTCACGCCACATATGAGCGCAGTGATTCCGCCAACAGGAGCGCACACGGTGAGCATGCCGTTGAGGAGCATCTCCTCTTTCTTCTCGAATCCAAGAATGAGAACTGCCAAAATCCACACCATACATAGTCCAAAATACATGAAACGCCATACGTTGCGTTTCAACTGGGTCTCGGTGAATTTCTTCTTCACATGGTCATACTTCTGCTTGGTGTCGTTCTTGGCCTGGATGAAACGGCGATAGAACACATACTGGGGGTCGTAGTTGCCCACGGCATTGAGCCAGTCCTCAAGACGTCGCTCATAGCTGAATTCCTCGGTGAACTCCTCAAGGGGATTCTCGTGGTAGAAAGCGGTCAGCCACTGAGACAACACGCCCTGACGCACCTCGTTTCTCACCTCTGCCGTATATTTCTTGTCAATGTCAAGTCCGTTTTTAAGTATCTTTCCCGATGGAAGTGCATACGTAGGCACAGCACCAAGGATACGGCAGAAACGATAGGCTGCGGTACGAAGGTCATAAACACCAAGCCGCTGGCGGTTCTCGTCTGCATTCAAATCAAAGCATTTCTGTGCCTCAACCATTTCGGTCACCCATCCGTGCATCTGAGCGAAATACATGAACCGACCGTCGGGATCGGTAAACTCCGACATAACCTCGGTAAACTCGGCTTCGGGGAGCGACTGCCACTTCATAAGCTTATCAACAAGCATTTCACCCACTTTCTTGGGAGTGTCAGCCTCCTTGAGGTCGTATGCAGCGGTGCGGTCAATATTATAGAGCACCTTATAGGCGAGATGACGTGAGAAATCCTTGCCCTCGGTCAGTATGCGCAGGGCTTCGCATGCCATACGGTCCTCGTGGTTGTACATCCATGAGAGCAGGCGACCGTCGGTTAGGCTACGCCAGTCGTTCTCAGAAAGTTGCTCGTTGCCGAAGCATCTGACTATGTCCTGTAGTGTCTTGGTATTGTATTTCACGAGGAAGGGCATGTCCTTGTCAATCTCATACACGGTGCGCATCACGGCCAGCGACATTGTCTTCTGTGAATTGTCATTCTGGCTGAAATACTTCCTCATGCGCTCCACGTCGCAGTTGGTGCGGCTCTCAAGATATATCCACAGACGGTCGTGAGGGTTGCGAAGCACCACCATATACTCCGACATGTTGGTTATTATTGACAGAGCCACGGAATGTATGTCGATACACTCCTTGTTGTTGACATCACGGTATGCCCATGTGGGTTCCATGGCGTATATGGCAGCAGTGAGTCCTGCCTGCGGGTCGGCGGGATAGCGGTTCTTGACTATGTCCTTCAGGGCTATGCTCACCTTCTCGTTGCCGCACTGCTCAAACCAGTTGGCGAGACGTCCACCATACAGGTATCCACGGGCTACGCGCTCGTTGTTAAGCAGCATAGGCACAAGCTCAGAGGCATTCTGCGCCACAAGATTTCGCTCGGGGTCAACCACGAAAGCCTTGTATTTCAGGAATGGCGAACTCTCATCCACCCTGGGGCTTTCTCCCAAGAACCACCTCTCCACCTCCTTGTACTTCCATCTCGTCTGGATGTTCACGGCTGTCAGTCCCTTGACAATCATCCTCACCCTGTCAGGCAGGTTGTCCACCTTTGGCAGACGACCCTCATTCTTGTATTTCATGATGGTGCGCTCGCTGTTGGTGAACGGACTGTGTCCGAGCCATAGCGCAAGCAGTGTGATGCCAAGTGAATAGTAGTCGGTGGCTGGTGTAAGCTCCACCACACCATCGATTACGTCAGAATACATCTCGGGCGAGGCATACACGGGTGTGCGTGCCTGAGTGGTGCGGTGCACGGCCTGGTTCTCGTCAGTCAGCGACGATATGCCGAAGTCTCCCAACACGAGCTGGGTGTGCTCGCTGTCGCGGAAGAAAAAGTTGCCGGGCTTGATGTCCTTATGTATGATTTTCAGGTTGTGGCAGTATTCGAGAGCAGCAGCAGCCTGGAGTGCCAATCTCCTGAAGGCATCCATATCGCCGTTGATCTTGAACTTGTCGAGCGTGCCGCCCTCAAGGTATTCCATAAGCTCATAGTCACGATGCACGCCATCGACATACAGTTTTCCGAAGTCGTGCGTCCTGACAATCATCTCGAAGTTGATGGTTGACACCAGCTTCATCAGCTTTTTCTTGACCTTGAATTTAGGGTAATACACCTTTAGCACCTGCTTCACCCCGTCTTTCTCTACCAGGAAGACCTGTGCTTCACCCGAGTTGTCACTCAGGGTTTCGAGTTTTGTGTAGTACTCTCCCCTGATATAGAAATAATCGCCTACGTTTCTGACCGCACCACTCTGCACGGAACCACCCTGCAACGCGTTCGCAGTGCGTGCCGTACTGAACATATCCGTTTGGGTTCTCAGCGTGGTGTCACTGTCGGGGATTGCTCCGGTCATGTCGGGGATTGCTCCGGTCATTGACTGCATGTCAGTAGCCATGGGAGTGTCGGGTCTAAGAGTCTTGTCTATATTGTCCATAATGTGGGGTCAATCTTTAGTGGTTGTGATATTTCCCGAGGTATTATGCCCAAGTATCACCCAGCGTCCGCCGAGATGGGGCTTTGCACATCCGCAAGGTCCGCTGTGCATGGCATGCTTGTAGTTGCATACCCATGCGAGCCTGACACCCGAAGGTTTCATCGCCATTGCATAGTTGCGCGCCTTCACCGGCGATGGCTGTGGCTTGGTGGACATCTCCCCAAGTGCCTCGATTATCATTCGCGCCAGGTCCATCTTTTTGGTCTCGAGTTGTGCCTCGGTCATTCTCTCGACCTTGAGCGGGGCAACTTCCGGTGTTTCCTCGCCTTTGTCCTCGGCGAGCATCCTCAACACCCTTATCCTGAGAGCCTCGTTGGTCTTGCAGCGTTCCTGGTCGGCTTCGCTATAGAATGGTTCCACATTACCCAGCCTTGCCATCTCATTTGTGAGTTTCTGCAGTTTCTGATATTCTGGAGTATGATGCAGATACTCCATCTGCTCTTTTGCCTCGGCAGTGAGCGGGAATCCGCATTTCTTACAGAAAGCAAACTCATTGAGCGTATGACATTCGGGACAAACTATACCTCCTCGCGGGCTGCCACATTCGGGGCAATAAGCTCCGTCGCCCTCAAACGCTGCGCCGCAAAACGAGCAAACGTCATGCTTCACGTATTTGCGGCAGTTCTCGCAGTAGTCGGCTCCCTCGGGAAGTGCCGAACCGCAAACAGGACACACGGTTAAAGACTGGGTGGCTTGGGGAACAGTTTGGGCATAATTATTCATGCCCAATCCCTGAGACTGGGAATATTGTGTATTTTCGGTTTGAAGTTGCAGGTGTTCTTGACGTTTCTGCATCTCCAGGTTGCTTATTGTCTGGTCTTCGTTCATTTTGACTATAGCCTTTATGTACAAATATGCCACAAAGGTAGTAATTTATATCAAAAGAACAAAATATTTTGGAAAGAATTATCAAATTTAATAAAAAAAAGTGCCTTTTGACATAATATAATGACAAAAAAGGCACTTTTATTTGATTATTTTTATTATTTACCACAAGTCAAGACGCTCTGACTTGGGCACGAAGAGAGGGTCGCCTTCCTTCACGTCAAACGCCTCATACCATGAGTCGATGTGAGGCAGTGTGCCGTTCACACGCCAGCGTCCCAACGAGTGGGGGTCGCTCTTGGTGCGGTTGCGTATCTCAGCCTCGGTGATGTTGCCTGCCCATACTCCTGCGTATGCAATGAAGAAACGCTGGGCGGCTGTCAGTCCGTCCTTGTCGCCGCAAGGAGCGTCCTTGGTAGCATTCTTGAAGGCATTATATGACACCATCAAACCGCCGTGGTCGGCAAGGTTCTCGCCAAGCGTGAACTTTCCGTTGGCATTAAGGTCGGGCAACACCTTGATATTTGAAAAATAGTCCACGCACACATTTGCGCGTTTAGTGAAGTTATCGGCATCATCCTTTGTCCACCATTCGTTCATGTTGCCATCCTTGTCATAGTGGCGGCCAGAGTCGTCGAATCCGTGGGTCATCTCATGACCTATAACCACACCAATTGCACCGTAGTTGAAAGCGTCGTCAGCCTCGGCATCAAAGAAAGGAGGCTGCAATATACCTGCGGGGAAGCAAATCTCATTTGTTGTCGGATTATAATAGGCATTCACCGTCTGCGGTGTCATGTGCCACTCGTCCTTATCGACTGGTTTGCCTGCCTTTTGGGATATTGAGTAGGCATTCCAAAACTTATTACATTCTATAATATTCTCGTAGTAAGATTTTTTCGTGTCAATAACAAGTTTCGACATATCTGTCCACTTGTCGGGATAACCGATCTTCACATAGAAGGAGTTCAACTTGTCCATGGCGTTCTTCTTGGTCTCCTCGCTCATCCATGTCTGTGCCTGAATACGCTCGGCAAGGGATGCCTGAAGATTCTTCACGAGCTGCACCATCCTTGTCTTGGATGACTCGGGGAAATACTTGTCGGTGTAGATCTTGCCAAGAGCCTCACCCATCTGGCTTTCCACCTGAGATGTGGCACGCTTCCACAGCGGATGGTTTTCCTTGCGACCTGACATCTTCTTGCCGAAGAACTCGAAGTTTGCGGCAATGGCATCCTCACTGAGATAACCCACTGCCGACAGTATCTGGCGCCACTGCATATAATCGCGCAACTCCTCGGCCTTGAGTGTTGCCATCAACTTGTCGGCACCGTCGAGGAACTCAGGCTGACCAACGACAATCTCCTGCAGATACTTACTCTCCACACCTCCGGCATTGGCTATCTGCTCCATATACAGATGGGGATAGCGTGCATTGAACTCCTTCAGGGTCATCTTGTGATAGTTTGCCTCAGGGTCACGCAGTTCGGAGTTGGTTCTTGACACCTTTGCCAATTCGGTCTCAAGACGCAAAATGTTCCGCATTTTCTTTATCGAAGCCTCTTCGGAGTAACCAAAGAATTTGAACATATTAACGATATGTGCCTTGTAAGCCTCCCTGATATCCACGGTAGCAGAATCATTGTCGAGATAATACTCCTTTTGACCCAGTATGAGACCACCTTGGTATATATTCGCTATGTTTTGTGACGAGTTCTTCCTGTCTGCTCCGAAAAACATTGCATAGAACTCATTGCTGGTGTAGGATGTCATCTCCATCTGAAGGGCAACAAGCGACTTAAGGTCCTTGGCAGCCTGAATGCGGTTGAGCATAGGCATCAATGGCGACACTCCGTCCTTGGCGCGTCTCTCCTCGTCGGTGGCCAACTTATACAAGTCACTAAGCTTGCGCTCGGTTGTGCCCTGAGCATATTCATTGGTCTTGAGTTCATTAAGAATACCATTGATTCTCTTCACGTTATCCTCACCAAGCTTGTCAAAGCTACCATATCTCGAATAGGCAGCCGGGAGAGGATGTGAATTCATCCATCCACCACAAGCATACTGATAGAAATCGTCCTGCGGACGAACACTTTTGTCAAGGTCGCCGATATTCAATCCGGTGCCAAGACCATCCTGTGCCATGCCCGTCATTGCAAACGAGCAAAAAGCAATAAACGAAACAAATTTCTTCATAATATATAATTAATTATTCAAGATTCCTCAACTCTTCCAACTGCATCGAATACTCTTCCCATCTCTCCACTTCCTCGTCAAGAGCCTTCTTTGTGGAGGTGTATTCGGTAATAAGAGTCATGTCTGACGCATTCTCAGGCTGACAGAGTATATCGTCAAGCTCTTTCAGTCTCGCCTCCATTTTTTCAATCTTCCTCTCCGACTCCTTAACAGCCTTCTCTGCCCGTGAGATTTTCTTCATCCTCTCCTTACGCTCGGCATAGCTTTCCTTGCCCGGGGATGTGTCGTCGGCAGGTGATGATGAACCTCCCGAAGTCTTCTGTTCATTGTTGGCCTCCTCCGGTTTCTTGGTATTACCGGTGGAAACCACAATGCTTGCATCGTCAATAGACGAAAGATAATCGTATATGCCTCCTATATGTTCCCTGACCTTGCCGTCGGCAAATTCATATACCTTGCTCACCAACCCGTCGAGGAACTCGCGGTCGTGGCTAACAATGATTGCCGTTCCGTCAAAGGCATTTATGGCTTCCTTCAGCACATCCTTCGAAGGCATGTCCAGATGGTTGGTAGGCTCGTCGAGGATAAGGAAATTCACAGGCGACAAGAGAAGGCGAATCATTGCCAGACGGCTGCGCTCGCCACCGCTCAACACCTTCACTTTCTTCTCCGAAGCCTCGCCGCCAAACATAAAGGCACCGAGTATGTCGTTTATCTTCAAGCGGACTTCACCCTTTGCCACCCTGTCGATAGTGTCGAAGACAGTCAGATTCTCATCGAGCATCTGTGCCTGGTTCTGGGCGAAATATCCTATCTGCACATTATGTCCAACCTTCAACAATCCATCGAAGGGAATTTCATTCATTATACATTTTACGAGTGTTGACTTTCCCTCGCCGTTTCTTCCCACGAAAGCCACCTTCTCGCCGCGCTTGATGGTAAGTGACACATTAGAGAAAACGGTATGCTCACCATAGTCCTTGCGCACATCCTCGCAGATTATCGGGAAATCACCGCTGCGCAGACATGGCGGAAACTTCAAGTGCATGGCAGAATTATCCACTTCATCCACCTCTATAGGTACAATCTTCTCCAACTGCTTGATGCGGCTCTGCACCTGAACTGCCTTGGTGGGCTTGTATCTGAATCGTTCGATGAAGTCCTTCAGGTCGGCAATCTCTTTCTGCTGGTTCTCGTATGCCCTTAGCTGCTGCTCTCGCCTTTCCTTGCGAAGCTCCACATATTCGTTGTACTTCACACGATAGTCAATCACCTTGCCGCACGATATCTCGAGCGTGCGGTTGGTGATGTTATTGATAAACGCACGGTCGTGACTCACAAGCACAACTGCCTTTGCCGACTGCACGAGGAACTGCTCCAGCCATTGTATGCTCTGGATGTCGAGGTGGTTGGTAGGCTCGTCAAGAAGCAGCACGTCGGGCTTGCTCAAAAGAATCTTGGCAAGCTCTATACGCATACGCCATCCTCCCGAGAACTCACTCGTGGGACGGTCAAAATCCGTACGCTTGAATCCTAACCCAATCAATGTACGCTCTATCTCCGCCTCATAGTTGTCGGCACCCATCATCATATATCTGTCGTGTTCAGTTGTGAACTTCTCCACAAGCTCTGCATACCCCTCGCTCTCGTAGTCGGTGCGTTCAGCCAGCTCACGGTTCATCGAGTCGATTTTTTCCGCGAGCTTCCTTATATCCGCAAAGGCCTTCTGGGCTTCTTCCTTAACGGTGGTGTTGTCCTGCAGCACCATCACCTGCGGCAGATAGCCCACAGTGCAACCGTTGGGCACAGCCACCTGTCCCTCCGTCGGTTTTTGCATACCGCACAATATTTTAAGCATAGTGGACTTCCCGGCACCGTTTTTCCCGACAAGCGCAATGCGGTCTCTGTCGTTGATGACAAAACTTGCACCACTGAAGAGGGGTTTGACACCAAATTCCACTTTTAGCGATTCTACTGATATCATATTGTATTATCTCTTTCTTTATTTTTGGAGTGCAAAGGTAGTCAATTCTGCTTAAACCACCAAAAATATCGCTATTTTTTAACTAAATATATTAATATAATAAGGTGAAACAAGAAAAATAGCACTTTTTTTGAAAAAAGTTGGAAAAAGATTTGGCAGTTTCAAAAAAAGTTCGTACCTTTGCACCCGCAATTCAGAAATCAGCCACGCGCTTGTAGCTCAGTTGGTAGAGCACCTGACTCTTAATCAGGGTGTCCAGGGTTCGAGCCCCTGCAGGCGTACTGAAAAATGAAGGCACCAAGGATGCGCTTGTAGCTCAGTTGGTAGAGCACCTGACTCTTAATCAGGGTGTCCAGGGTTCGAGCCCCTGCAGGCGTACAATAAGAGCAGTTTCTTTTTAGGAACTGTTCTTTTTTATTATCTCCATTTTAAGTTTATTACAACAAGTCAATCAGTTGACAACTGAACAGTGCATTCAGTTGCAAGGTAAACAGAGCATTACAAATCAAGGAATAAAAATCCCCTCCGACATAATCGCCGAAGGGGAAATGAATAAATATATGCTATGTGCTGATTAGCAGAAAGCGGGGATTTCAAACCACTTAACGTAGCAGAAATCCTGACGGTGAGGCAGATTGGCGTTCTTCGGGAACATACGCACGGCAGTCTTGAAGTTACCGGCATTGCTCAGCTCAATCTTGCCCTCAAATGTATAGTTGTTGCCCTCGTGACCCACAACTTCGAGAGGACGGACGCTGAAGATGCGCTCCTCGCCATTCTCGTCGGTGTGTACACTTACAATCTCCATACCGATGGCATCATCCAATCCCTGCTCGTTGACAACAAACTTCACTGAGTAGTCAACACCGGTCATGGCACCTGTTGCAGGAATGTTCCAGCTTGAAGAAACCACGTTGATGGCATCCCAACGCTCAGCAACAGCTTCCTTCCACTGTGCGATGTCCTTAGCCAACTTGTTGTTGTCGGCAGCGAGCTTCTTGAAGCGGGCAGCCTCCTTGCAGTAGAACTTGCTATAGTAGTCGTCGAGCTGGCGCTTCATGGTATAGTGAGGGGCAATCTGTGCGATAGAGTTCTTGATTACCTTCACCCAGCCTTCGCTGTAACCCTTCTCGTTCTTGTTGTAGAAGAGAGGAATGATCTCGTTCTCAAGCAGACCATAGATAGTGGCAGCGTCGAGCTGGTCCTGATAGCCCTGGTTCTGGTATGTGCGCTTCTCGGTGAGTGCCCATCCGGCACCCTCGCGATAGCCCTCAAGCCACCATCCGTCGAGCACTGAGAGGTTGACAACACCGTTCATCTCAGCCTTCTCGCCTGATGTACCCGAAGCCTCAAGAGGACGTGTAGGAGTATTCATCCAGATGTCAACACCCGACACAAGACGGCGTGCGAGCATGAAGTCGTAGTCCTCAAGGAAGATAATCTTGCCAAGGAACTCAGGACGCTGGCTGATTTCGTAAATCTTCTTGATGAGTCCCTGACCTGCACCGTCAGCGGGGTGAGCCTTACCGGCGAAGAGGAACTTGACGGGACGCTCGGGATTGTTGACAATCTTAGAGAGACGGTCAAGGTCGGTGAACAGCAGGTGAGCGCGCTTGTAAGTGGCGAAGCGGCGGCAGAATCCTATGATAAGGGCGTTGCTGTCTATGCTCTCAAGCAGTGAAACCACACGTGAGGGGTCACCCTGGTTCTTGAGCCATGTCTCACGGAACTGGTCGCGGATATACTTCACGAGCTTCTCCTTCAGTCCCTTGCGTGTCTTCCAGATTTCCTCGTCATCCACATTATATATAGCCTCCCAAATGCTCTGGTTGCTCTGGTCGGACATAAAGTTCTTGTCGAAGTACTTGCCGTAGAGCTGCTTCCACTCAGTGGCTGCCCATGTGGGGAAGTGAACACCATTGGTAACATATCCTACATGGTTCTCCTCAGGATAGTAACCGTTCCAGATTGGAGCGAACATCTTCTGAGACACCCATCCGTGGAGCTTTGACACACCGTTAACCTCCTGGCATGTGTTGCAGGCGAATGTTGACATACAGAACTTCTCAGAGTGGTCGTCGGGATTGGTGCGACCCATACCGATGAACTCATCCCAAGAGATACCAAGCTTAGAAGGATAGCCACCCATATACTTGCCGAAGAGACCCTCGTCGAAGTAGTCGTGACCAGCAGGCACCGGAGTGTGAACAGTATAAAGAGAAGAAGCACGAACAAGCTCCATAGCCTGATTGAATGTCAGTCCACTCTCAACATAGTCGCACAGACGCTGCAAGTTGCAGAGAGCAGCATGACCCTCGTTGCAGTGATATACATCCTTCTTGATACCGAGCTTCTTGAGCAGCAGCATACCTCCGATACCGAGCAGGATTTCCTGCTTCAGACGGTTCTCCCAGTCACCACCGTAGAGTGAATGGGTGATAGGCTTGTCAAACTCAGAGTTCATCTCGTTGTCAGTGTCAAGCAGATAGAGCTTCACACGGCCAACGTTGGCCACCCATACAGAAGCATGAACCTGATAGTTTGTGTAAGGAACGTCAATCACCAATGGGTTTCCGTCCTTGTCATAAACGCGCTCAACAGGAGTAGAGTTGAAGTTTTGTGCCTCATACTTTGCAATCTGCTGTCCGTCCATGCTCAGCGTCTGAGTAAAGTAACCGAAGCGATAGAGGAAACCGATGGCACACATATCAACGTTGCTGTCAGAAGCCTCCTTCACATAGTCACCGGCAAGCATACCGAGACCTCCGGAGTAAATCTTCAGTGCAGAGTGGATACCATACTCCATACAGAAATAAGCTACAGAAGGACGAGTGCTGTCGGGCTTAACATCCATGTACTCACGGAATGACTTATACACGCCCTGTATGCGCTTCATCAAATCCTTATCCTTAACAATCTCTTCCTTGCGATCGAAGCTCAGACGCTCCAGCAATAGCACTGGGTTGTGCTTCACACTGGTGTAAAGAGCAGGATCGAGATCCCTAAACAAATCACGTGCCTCAAAATTCCAAACCCACCAAAGGTTGTGGGCAATCTCGTCGAGACACTTCAGCTCCTCGGGGAGTGTTGACTTGACAACAAGCTCTTTCCACTGTGGAGCACTTACATAATCAGCTTTAATTTTCATATACTCTCAAAATAATAATGATGATTCTTTAATCCTTTAGTTTTTTAATTCTTTAATCCTTTCATTTGCTCTGCAAAGAGCAATATCATACGCCTCGTGGTAGTACTTGATGAACTCGCTCCACAGAGCCTTCTTCGACAACTTGTCGGCGGCAGAGCGGGCATCGCTCACCTGCTTCTTGGTCATTGCAGAGAACTCGGCCACTGTGTCCTTGATGGCATCAGCCACCTCGGAGTAGTTGTAGTCGGTGCGGTGGATAACCTTCACACCGTCCTTTATCAGTCCCTCATGACCCACGGTGCTGTTCACCCACTGTCCGAAACCGGCAAGGTCGGTGGTGATGCAAGGCACCTTGAAGGCTATCGCCTCCAGCGGTGTATATCCCCATGGCTCATAGTAAGAAGGATATATGCACAGGTCATTTCCTAATACAATATCATAATATGTCATATTGAGGATGCCGTCGCGACCATCCAGATAACACGGAAGGAAGATAACCTTCACATTGTCGTCCTTTCGGTTGTGCATGTCATAAAACTTCATCATACCAAGTACGTTGTCGTGACTCATCTCATGAAGCCAATGAGTCACCTGAGGCACTTCGAGCGGAGTGTCGAATTTCTTGCCGGAATCGAGACGCTCTTTCAGATCCTGACGCGGCTCCCCAACCCAACCGGGAACTTCGATAAAAGCAAGTACTTTTTTCTTCAAGTCCTTGTCTCTCAGGAGCCTGTTCATCGACTCAATATACACGTCAACACCCTTGTTGCGGAACTCATACCTGCCGCTGGTGGACACTATAAGTGTATCGTCGTCGAGTTGCTCACCAAGCAATGCGTTTGCCACTTCCAGCAGACGCTTGCGTGCTGCCTTGCGCTTCTTGGTGAATGTGGCGGCATTGGCAGGCACGAAACTATTGTCAAAACCATTAGGCAACACAACGTCAACCGGTTTGTCGAGCAGTTCCACACACTCGCGGGCGGTAATCTCGCTCACAGTTGTGAAACAGTCGCAATGAAATGCGGTCTGTTTCTCAATAGAGTGCTTGCTCTGCATATTCAGCTCACCAGCCATCTGGTCGCCGTTATATGCGAAGAGATAGTCATAAAGCGGCTTCATGTTGCCGGCGATGCTACGTCCGATGCTTGTGGCGTGGGTAGTGAATATGGTTCCCACCTGCGGCAGCTTGTTGTTCACATAGAGCAAACCCAGTCCCGTCATCCACTCATTGGCATGGTAGATGACCTTGTCCTTGGACGAAAGAGCAAAGTTATAGTAACTCTCGACTACAAGACCGGCAGCATAAGAAAACATCGATGCCTCGTCATAGTCGCCGTAAGCGTGCAGGCTGTCCACATGGTAATTTTCCCAGAGCCAGCCGTAAATCTCGTTTTTCTTCTCAAAATATTTCTGGAAATCCACGAGAATGGCAATCGGATTTCCGGGTATGTTCCAGCGTCCCACCCTGACGTGAAGACCATCTTCAGTAGCTTGTTTCTTCCATTCAGCCAGAAGTTTGTGGTCTTCCTTGAAATAGGGACACTCATTATCACGCCATACGTCAGGACCTATGAAGAACACCTTATCCTGCATCTCCTGCTGAAGCGTATTGGCACGGGTAGAAAGCACGGTGTATATTCCACCAACTTTGTTGCAAACTTCCCAACTGGATTCGAATATATAATCCGGATTCATTTTCAACATTTTTTATTGTAATTTATCAAATCGACCGCAAAGATAGATAAAAAATTCTTTATTTGCAATAAAAAACCAATAAAAATACAAAAAAATGCGATAATATTGATTTATGTTTGCTATATTTGCACCAAAATTGAAGAAATATGAGAAAAAGACTATTTTTATCGACTTGCATGTTGTTCATTTTTTCTGTTGGATTTGCACAAAAGTCCGACACTCCATTCAAGGGGAGATTCGAGAACGACGAGTATCAGGTGTTCCTGCTCATCAACCTCCACGGGCAGGATGTGAAAGTGCCCGGACAGGACATCTACGGAGAGTTGCCCGGCTATCTCGGAAAGAGATACAACAGCTTCTGCTGGCTCATCACCGGGGCAAAGGTGAAATCGTCAACGAAAGCTTCCGTTGAGCTTATCAACGAATACGGCAGCGAGGATCTTGAAGCCACCCTCACCCTTCAGGGCGACACACTGCTGACCCTCAAACAAGGGGAAGGCAGCGACATCAAGGTGCCTAACAAGGGAAAGTGGCAGAAACTTCCGTCAACACTGACGTTCCGCCGCAAGAGTCATTAGAGGACGGTGGAGCGTTTTGCCGTCAGTGATATTGCAGCAGTCCGTCGAGTGGCCCTCTCATCACCTTTCCAAGGTTGTAGCCCTCGGCGGCGGCAGCCTCTGCCAGTTGCTCGCGATAGTAATAGGCAATGCTTCCCACTGCCCCCACAGCCAAGTCGCGCCGGCCGTACTGGTTGACATTGCGGCGGAAATGCTGCCTAAAGTTCTCTACCACCATCTCCCTCAGTGGCGCGCAGTCTATATGCCTGCCTATGAAGAGTGATGTCGATGCAAGAAAACGGTTGGCAAGAGGCTCCCTATATACCTTATTTATAATATATTGGTAATCCACTCCGCTCTCCTTCTGCCATGCCTCACTGATATCCTCGGGCAACAATCCCTTAAGCAACGCGTTGATGAACAATTTTCCAAGCACTGCCCCACTGCCCTCATCGCCGAGTATATATCCCAGCGGCGGTGTGTTTGCCACAATCCTCTCGCCGTCATACAGGCAGCTGTTGGCTCCTGTGCCCATTATGCAGGCAATACCCTCCTGCTTGCCGCACACCGCTCTCGCAGCCGCCAGCATGTCACTATATACCTCCACCTTGGGACAACGTGGAAATACCCTTTCCAACATTCTGCACATTTTGGGTGACATATATTCATTGCATCCACTTCCATAGAAATATATGGCATCGGGATTAATGCCTTCCAATTGTTTCAGCAGTTCATCTCTCAGTATGGAGTGAACCTGCGCCTCGTCCTGATGTATGGGATTAAGTCCCATAGTGCTTATCAGTGCTTTTTTCCTTCCGTTTTCAGCCACAAGCCAGTCGGTCTTGGTGCTGCCGCTGTCTGCAATCAATATCATGAGTATGTTGTATTTGGGTGTAAATGTACAACTATTTTCTTAATAAACCAATCTTTAGTGTACCGATTAAAATAAATTAACGCGCAATATTTGCACATATGATTCAAAAGACTTAACTTTGCGGTCGATTTTCAGGCGGAATTAGCTCAGTTGGTAGAGCATTGGCTTCCCAAGCCGAGGGTCGCGGGTTCGAGTCCCGTATTCCGCTCAATAACAAATTCCCCTGTTATTTGTTTTTTATGGAATGGTCATCTTCCGCAAGTCATAGAAGCTGCCATTGTATATGTCGAAATCCACGTAGCCCTTAATTCCGGGTAACTTTCCGCAATCTGTGTGCTGCCAGAATTTCCAAGGTCCCTGATACTCCACCTTGTCAACATAATAATGTGCTATCCAATAAGGATAGTCATCGAAAACCTTGTCGTTAAGATAGCGCATCTTGAATTTATAATAGGTGTATATGATTGGCTTGACACCATATTCCTCCTCCACCATATTTAGCCATGTGAGCACACTCTGCTTGAACTCCTCGTCGGTCTGGTTCTTTGCCTTGTGCTCCACGTCGAGCACAGGTGGAAGGTCGCCCTCCTCCAGTTTCACGTTCTCGATGAAATACCTTGCCTGAGCCTCGGCACTTGAATGTACGCTCCAGAAATGATATGCGCCACGGATAAAACCGTATTCGCGCGCATTGTAGAAATTGTCCTCAAAGGTGTTGTCCAGCTTACTTGCACCTTCGGTAGCTTTTATCATCACGAATCTCACAGGACATTTCTCAATCATTCCGTTGTTGCGCAGAGTCTCCCAGTCAATCTCTCCCTGATAATGGCTGATGTCGATGCCGTGAATCTCATATCCCTCGGGATAGGACACGTCGCCGTAGAGGGCGCGCCAGCGGAATCCGAATGGCGAGACGAAGAAATAATAGAAGAAATAGACGTAGAGCAGTACAACAACTGCACCTCCAATCCACCATGCCCATCCTGGCATTTTCTGCAAAACACGTAAAAGTACGCCGGGCTTTTTCCGGCGTACTGTACTTGTGTATTTTCTTTTACGTGTTTTCTGAGGCATACGCGATTATGCTTGTTCGAGGGCGAGAGTCTTGGTCGGCTGGTCGCACACCTCTGACGGTCCCCAATACTGGATAGGTCCTGGATAAACGTAGGCAGTCTCGCGTGCCCATACGTCGCGCTTAGATGCGAACTCCTTGAATGGCGCACCGTCAAGCTCCACGAGAGCCTTGCGTATAACAGGCTTCATCTCACCGTTGCGGCGCTCCATGTTCATCATCATTGTGATAGGCACACCACCTGCAATCCACTGGTCGGCAGGAGCGGTTGTGTTCTTCACGATGGCCATGTAGCCGGTCTTGCCGTTGGCGATGAGCTGGGCGGCACTTGTACCGAGCGCATAGCAGTAGTCGGCATCGAAGTTTGAAGGAGCGGCGCAGCGTCCCTCATATCCGAAGAAGTGGTGCTGTGCGGCAAACTTGCCCACATACTTGCCTTCTGCCTTCATTTCGGCGAGACGTGCCTCACACATTGCCGAGAGAAGCTTCTCAGTCTCGATGAGCGATACCTGTACGTTTCCGTGCGGGTCGCGGTCGAGTGAGAGCTGGCGTGCAACGTCGGCGGGAAGAGTCTCGAATGTGGCTGCATTCTCCTTTGAGAGGTGCTCGATGATATACTTGCGCTGTGCGTCCTTGTCGAGGTCCTTGTAGTCTGCGCCATGGGCGGCGAGCAGGTCGTTGAGCTCCTGGATAAGACGTCCGATGGCTGGGATGAACTCGATGAGTCCCTCGGGCACGATTACAGTACCGAAGTTGTTTCCGTCCTCGGCACGCTTTGCGATAGCCTGGCAGAGGTCGTCAACAATCTGGTTGAGGGTCATGTCCTTCTGCTCAACCTCCTCGCTTACGAGGCAGATGTTGGGCTGGCACTGGAGTGCACACTCAAGTGCGATATGGCTTGCCGAGCGTCCCATCACCTTGATGAAGTGCCAGTACTTGCGTGCTGAGTTGCAGTCGCGCTCGATGTTACCGATAAGTTCTGAATAAGTCTTGCAGGCAGTGTCGAAACCGAACGAAGTCTCAATCTGCTCGTTCTTGAGGTCGCCGTCGATGGTCTTCGGGCAACCGATCACCTGTATGCCGTAGTTCTTGGCGGCATAGTACTCGGCGAGAACGCAGGCGTTGGTGTTTGAGTCGTCACCACCGATGATAACGATGGCAGAAAGGTTGAGCTCGCGTGCGATCTCGAGTCCCTTCTCAAACTGCTCTACCTTCTCGAGCTTTGTACGTCCTGAACCAATCATGTCGAAACCGCCGGTGTTGCGGTATTCGTCGATAACCTCCTTGGTGAGTTCCTTGTAGTTGTGGTCAACGAATCCTCCGGGACCGAGGATGAAACCGAAGAGTCGGTTCTCGGGATTAAGACGCTTGATCTGGTCGAACAGACCGGTGATGACGTTGTGACCTCCAGGAGCCTGACCTCCGCTGAGGATGACACCTACGTTGATTTTTGAGTTGTTCTCGCTTTCAGCGGGCTCAAACTCGATGATAGGCATACCGTAGGTGTTGGGGAAGAGCTTCTTGATGTCTTCCTGGTTATCTACACTCTGTGTGGGTGAGCCTTCCTTGATTTTCACTGCACCCTGTAGGGCCTTCGGCAACTTTGGCTGATAGGCTGCCCTTGCAATTTGCAAAGCACTTTTTTCCATAATTTCTTTAATATTTATACTATGAATAACGAATATTTCATCAAATTTTCGTGCAAAATTAGCAATTTTCGGCGAAAAAAACAAGGAAAAGACACTAAATATGTTTTTTTAATGTTTTTTATTTGATATAATTGGTGTTAATTCGAATATTTTGCTTAACTTTGCTGAAAATTGGATAAAAACAAAACAAAAAAAAGGAGATTAAAAATTATGGCAAAGAGAAAAGATCTTAAAAGTATAGTTTCGGACACATGTGCCGATCTCGTGGCTGAAGTAGTGGCAATATCCTTATACGAAGGACAGGCCAACCATGACAATGCCCTTAACATCATCAGCAGCATACTGAAGGTGCGCAACGACTATGTAAAACGCATATCCCACCCCGAACCCGGAATGGAGCCGAAGGTGTATTTCAAGAAAATCACCGAGAGCTTCGTGGCTGAGGTGAGCGAAATAGCTGACCATATAAGCAATCTTCACGCTTGATATTATATAATAAGGTAAAGATTATATAATGGCATTTGGAAAATCATTCAGCAGGTGGATGCTGTATAAATGTATGGGATGGACCATCGACGTGACTGAGCCACACCCCGACAAATACATCATCTGCCTTGCACCGCATACAAGCAACTGGGACTTTCTGCTTGGTCAGCTTTATTCTATGGCTGAAGGCGTGAAGAGCGGATTCCTCATGAAGAAGGAGTGGTTCTTCTGGCCTCTCGGTCCAATATTCAGAAGTCTCGGGGGAATACCCGTGTGGAGGTCAAAGAAAACAAGCATGACCGACAATCTCGCCCAGACGGCTCTCCGACAGAAGGAGTTCCACCTCTGTATCACCCCCGAAGGCACACGCTCGCTCAACACCGAATGGAAAAAGGGATTCTACTACATCGCCCTAAAGGCCAATATGCCCATTCTCCTCTACGGGGTGGATTACGAGAAAAAGCTGATCAGATGCACGAAGACCATCATCCCCAACGGCAATATCGACGCACAGATGAGGGAGATAAAGTTGTATTTCAGGGATTTCAAGGGAAAACACCCCGAGAAGTTTACCATAGGAGATATTTCAGATGAGACACCTTAAGCATTTGGCAGTCACCGCATTGGCAGCAATGGTTTCAACCTTCTCTGCGGCACAGGGCACCAACAACGCCCCCGCTACTTGGGAGGATATCGACTACGACGGACACCCTTGGGTGGAGAATGTCTCGGAACCATGGAAACCAACCAAGGGACTGCACAACCGCCACCTATCGCTATGGGCAAGCCACGGCAGATACTACGACGTGAAAAGGGGCGGATGGAAATGGCAACGGCCAAGCATGTTCTGCACCACCGAAGACCTCTTCACCCAAAGCATCGTTGTGCCTTATCTCATTCCAATGCTCGAAAACAGCGGTGCCTGCGTGTTCACTCCCAGGGAGCGCGACTGGCAGCGCAACGAGGTGATAGTGGATAACGATGACCACACGCCCGGTGTGACCTACATCGAGGTGAACACCAAGGAACAGTGGCAGGATGCCGCGAGACAGGGATTCTCACGCCGCGAGGGTATGCTGCTCGACGGCGAAAACCCCTTTGCTTCCGGCACTGTGCGCCTTTGTCCGGCCATAAAGAAGGCCAAGAAAGCAAGTCTTGTGTCCTACCAGCCCCAGATTCCAGAGGCTGGCAGATATGCCGTGTATGTAAGCTATGCCACATTGGAGAACAGTGCCGACGACGTCACTTACACCGTGTGGCACAAGGGACAGGAAACCCACTTCAGGGTCAACCAGCGCATGGGAGGCGGAACATGGGTGTATCTCGGCTCGTTTGACTTCGACGAGGGATGCAACGAGTTCAACCGCGTGGTGGTGAGCAACCTCAGCTCCCGCAAGCACGCCGTGGTGACTACTGATGCCGTGAGGTTCGGCGGAGGCATGGGCAACATCGCCCGACTGCCGCTCGACGGGGTATATCTGCCACAGGACACCACCGCCACAGGACACCAGCTGCCCCCTTCGCCGCGCGTGAGCGGACTGCCACGCTGCCTCGAAGGCGCACGCTATTATGCCCACTGGGCCGGTATGCCCTACGATGTATATAGCGGCAGACAGGGCACCGACGACTATGCCGACGACATCAACTCCCGCTCCTGCATGACCAATTATGTGGGAGGCGGCTCCGTGTATATGCCCAACCAGAATGGCCTCCGCGTTCCGATAGAACTCTCGCTCGGAGTCCACAGCGATGCAGGCTACGGACAGTGCGACTCCATCGTGGGCACCCTTACCATCTGCACCACCGATTTCAACAACGGCCTGCTCGACGCCGGCATATCCCGACAGGCGTCAAAGAACTTCGCCAAGCGCCTGCTCGACGAGATTCCGGCTGACATAGCCAAGGTGTATGGCAAGTGGAACAAGCGCGAACTCTACGACCGCAACTATTCTGAGTCGAGGGTTCCGGCAGTGCCGAGCGCAATACTCGAGACCATGTCCCACCAGAACTACAACGACATGCGATATGGTCACGACCCCAACTTCAAGTTCACACTCGCAAGGGCCATATATAAGTCCATATTAAGATATGTGTCCGACATGCACGGCAAGGACTATGCCGTCGCCCCCCTTGCCCCCGACCACTTCGCCATCAGCATGGACAGCGACGGCGAGGCCACACTGACATGGCAGGCAGTAAGCGACCCCTCAGAACCCACGGCCGAACCCACTGGCTATGTGGTATATACAAGCACTGGCAGTGCGGGATACGACAACGGCACCCACGTTCAGGGCACCAAGACGAAGGTGAGACTCGAACCCGGAGTGCTTTATTCCTTCCGTGTGGCGGCAGTGAACAAGGGCGGCAGGAGTTTCCCCACCGAGGTCTTGTCGGCTGCCTATACTCCCGGAGCCAAATCCACTGTGATGATAGTCAATGCCTTCAACCGCCTCGCCTCTCCCGAAGTCAAGATGGAAGCAGACAGTTGGCGGTTTGACATAGATGCCGACCCCGGAATAAGCTATGGCAAGACCGCCACATGGCTCGGAAGGCAACAGGACTGCAATCCAGCCACTGCGGGCAAGGAAGGCCCCGGAGGACTTGGCTATAGCGATGAGTCGCTGATGGGACTGTTTGTTGCGGGCAACGACTTCAACTATGTAGCCACCCACGCCCGAGCCCTTCATTCGGCAGGACTCTACAACATCATAAGCTGCTCCGACGAGGCACTCGCATCAGGCAATGCCGACCTCACGCATTGCAATATGGCAGACGTGATATTCGGACTGGAACGTAACGACGGCTACAGCCTCATGAAGTACGAGGTGATGTCGGCAGCGTTGCGGCGCTCGCTTGAGGACTTCACCGGCAGGGGAGGCTCACTGCTCATAAGCGGGGCTTACGTGGCAAGCGACATGGCGGCACGCAACCGCGACGATGCCACGAGGGCATTCCTCAACAACATCCTCAAATGCCATCTCGCTGGGACATACAACTCCCAAAACGATGCCATATCGGGGCTTGGTACTTCAATGCAGTTCCACCACCAGCTCAACGAACAGCATTATGCCGCCACCCGCACCGACATTCTCTCCCCCCTTGCTCCCGCCTTCGCCACCATGCTCTATGGCAACGGCAATGCCGCCTGTGTGGCTTACCAAGGCGACGACTACCGTGCCGTCACAATGGGCTTCCCCTTCGAGTGTATCAAGGGAGAGAAGAAACAGGGCATAGTGATGAGGGCGTTGGCGAGGTTTTTGTTGAAAAATTAAAAAATTAAAGAAACGAAGTTCGACGAAGTCAATTAAAAAAATAAAGAAACGAAATTCGACGAAGTCAATTAAAGTATTTATAGATATGTACAAGATTCAATCCAACCAGTCGGGCACTCGCAGTATCGACATCAGCGAGAAGCACCTCGAAACGATAGAGAAACACCAACTCTTCCGCGACCTCATCGACAGCAACGGATTCGTGGACGAGCAGGTTCTTGACAAACTGAAGCTGAACATCCGCTCACTTCTTGAGTCGGAGACATGCAAGGACAACGACCTCCTCGACCTCTGTCTCGACGTTATTTATCATGCCAACATGAAGTCATTCGGACTCCAGCAACTCATCGTCCTTTACATCAATTGGAAAGAGAGAAAAGAGGCAGAGAACAAGGAAGCTGAGAATAAAGAAGATATAAATGGAATACAGACTGTCTGACTTCCTGCCGACTACCAAGAAGGAGGTGGAGATGAGAGGATGGGATGAACTCGACATCATCCTGTTCTCAGCCGACGCCTACGTGGATCACCCTTCCTTCGGGGCAGCCGTCATCGGGCGCACCCTCGAAGCGGCTGGCTATCGCGTGGCTATCGTGCCGCAACCCGACTGGCACGGCGACTACCGCGACTTCAAGAAACTCGGCCGGCCGCGACTCTTCTTCGGAGTGGCTCCAGGATGTATGGACTCAATGGTGAACAAATACACCGCGGCACGACGCCTGCGCTCCGAGGACGCATACAGTCCCGACGGCCGCCACGACTGCCGACCGGAATACCCCACCATTGTATATACACGCATACTGAAGGAACTCTTCCCCGACGTGCCCGTAATCCTCGGTGGCATAGAGGCATCGCTCCGTCGCCTCACCCACTATGACTACTGGCAGGACAAGGTGCGCCCAAGCATACTCTGCGACAGCGGTGCCGACATGATTATCTACGGCATGGGCGAGAAACCGGTTGTGGAGGTGAGCCGGCTGCTCGACGAGGGCATACCCATGGAGTCTATCCACGACGTTCCGCAGACTGTATATATCACCCCCTCAAACGATATACCAGGAGGCATAACCGACGCCGACATAGTGCTGCATAGCCACGAGGAATGTCTGCAAGACAAAAAGGCGGAGGCAGAGAATTTCAGACACATCGAGGAGGAATCCAACATGATGCATGCCCACAGGTTGCTGCAATCCGTGGGCAGGCAGACTGTCGTGGTTAATCCCCCCTATCCCCCGATGACCACCGAGGAACTGGATGCCTCGTTCGACCTGCCCTACACCCGTCTGCCCCACCCCAAATACAAGGGCAAGACCATACCGGCATACGAGATGATAAAGTTCTCGGTGAACATCCACCGCGGCTGCTTCGGCGGCTGCGCCTTCTGCACCATCTCAGCCCATCAGGGCAAGTTCATCACCTGCCGCTCCAAGGAGAGCATACTGCGCGAGGTGAAGAAGGTGGCGGAGATGCCGGGGTTCAAGGGCTATCTGAGCGACCTCGGCGGTCCATCCGCCAATATGTACGGCATGCACGGACGCAACCTCAAGGCGTGCGTGAAATGCAAGCGCCCCTCTTGCATTCATCCCCGGATATGCCCTAACCTCGACACCGACCACAGCCGTCTGCTCGAAGTATATCGCGCCGTGGATGCACTTCCCGAAGTCAAGAAGAGCTTCATAGGCAGCGGTGTGCGCTATGACCTGCTGCTTTATCGCGGCAATGACGAAAAAGCCAACCGCGCAGCCGAGGAATACACTCGCGAACTCATCAAGAACCATGTCAGCGGGCGATTGAAGGTGGCACCCGAGCACACCAGCGACCGCGTGCTGATGCTTATGCGCAAGCCGCCGTTCGAGCAGTTCCGCCAGTTCAAGGCTATCTTCGACCGCATCAACCGTGCCGAGGGGTTGCGCCAGCAGATCATCCCCTATTTCATCAGCTCCCACCCCGGCTGCACTGCCGAGGACATGGCTGAATTGGCGGTAATCACCAAGGGTCTCGACTTTCATCTCGAACAGGTGCAGGACTTCACGCCGACCCCCATGACCGTGAGCACCGAAGCATGGCATACAGGCTTCGACCCCTATACCCTGCAACCGGTGTTCAGTGCGAAGTCGCCCAAGGACAAGCTCGCCCAGCGCCAGTTCTTCTTCTGGTATAAGCCCGAGGATCGACGCAACATCGAGCGCACGCTGAGATTGATGGGAAGAGAGGATTTGATTGGGAAATTAGGAATTAGGAATGAGGGATTAGGAATTAGGAATGAAAATAATAGAAAAGCAAATAATCGGAAAGAATCCAAGGAAAAAGCCAGAGGACGGAATCGTCGTAACCGATAACTTCATAGCCGTGATTGACGGCAGCACAAGCAAGGCTACCGGAAGGGTTTCACGATGGTACTCCAACGGTCGCCTGTGCATGAAGGTCATATCTCGCTTCATCCGCAAGGCTCCCGCCAATATCACCGTTGACGCCTTCCTCAAGGGTGTCACCGAGGCAGTGCGCAAGAAGTACTCCTCCAAGCGCATCGACTTTTATGCCTTACATCCCGAGGAGCGCATAACCGCCTCATGTATAGTATATAGCCGCCTGCAGCGCCAGCTGTGGATTATCGGTGATTGCCAATGTCTTGTGGGAAAAACGGGCTGCAAGGATGATGAATACGAGTTCTTCGACAACCCCAAGCCCTACGAGTCCATCCTTGCCAATGCCCGGGCAGAAAAAGCGCGTGAGTTGTTGGCAAGCGGCGAGGCTACGATAGAGAGCCTGAGGCGTGACGACGTGGCGCGGGCCTCGGTGATTCCCCGTATGATTGAGTCGATGAAGCGTCAGAACATCGACTATTCCGTGGTTGACGGCTTCAAGATACCCCGCCAGAAGGTAAAGGTCTTCACCTTCGACTTCGAGTCATGGACCATCGTCATGGCTTCCGACGGCTATCCGTTGCTCCGCCCCACCCTTTCGTCATCCGAGGCAGCCCTTGCCGAACAGCGGGATAAGGACCCTCTGAACATAGGCAGCAACCCCACCGCCCCGTTTGTGGCCACCAAGGCTTTCGCCGAAGGTTTCACCTCATTCGACGACCGCTCCTATATCCGCTTCACGATCTAATAGTCACTCTCGATAAAAAGCGAGTCGTCCATACCCGACAGCGGCTTCTTTTTCTTGTTCTCCCTCGCTCCCGCCTTTATCAGGCTCTTGGCAGCGGTGATGATGCTCGGTCCGCCCTCGGCGGTGGTAATCTTCAACTTGTTGATTTTCTTTATCGTGTCCTGCATACTTGCCTCCACGTCCGTGAATCGCATGCCGAAGTCCTGCACACGCTCTATCACCAAGTTGGCGGCATCTATCATCGCCTGTTGGTTCTGCAGTTGTCTCACCTGCGTCCACATCATCTCCAGAACCCTCAGGTTCATGTACATCGTCTGCGGCCCGAGTATCATGACACCTTCGTCGTAAGCCTCGCGCCACAGTGTGGTGTCGTTGAGCAGGGCGAGGTTGAGAGCACCTTCTATCGGCACATACATGATGGCGAAGTTCAGGCGGTTGTATCCTTCGGGCAGATACTTCGTGTATTCCTTCTTGGCAAGCCTTTTCACCTGAGCCCTCACGCTGTCGATATGCGCCTTGAGATAAGCCGACTTCTCGGGAGTGCCGTCCTCGGCGTTCATATACCGCTCATAGTCAGTGAGTGACATCTTTGAGTCAACCACAAAATGGCGGTTGTTGGGGAAGTGTAGGATGAAGTCGGGAATCATCCCGCGTCCGTCGTCTCCCCTGAGTCCCTTGCCGGCCTTGTCGCGCAGAGTCTCCTGAGTGTCAAACTGCTCCCCCTCTTTCAGTTCGAGGTCTTCGAGCAGCTGTTTTAGTTTCAGTTCACCGAAGTTTCCCTGCACCTTCACCTCTCCCGTCAGGGCGCGGGTCAGCCTGTCGGCGGTCTCGCCCAACGACGCACTCTGCTTCATGTTCAGCTTGATGGTTTCGTCGAGTCGTGTCATTGCCTCCTTCTGCTGCTCCTTCGACTGGTTGAGAGCCTCCTGCATGTCGCGCAGGCTCTTCTGCAGCGGGTCAACAATTTTCGACACCTGCTCCACGTTTCTCTCCCCTAATTCCCTCTGTCGTGCCTTGAGCACACTCTCCGAGGTGGTCTTCATCTGCTCGCCAATGAGTTTCATTTGTATCTCATACGCTTTCGCCTGCCTTTGCATCATCATCACCGCCATGACGACCACCACAATGGTTACAATAATAAGAATAATATCCATAAATCCCTATTCTACTTTCTCATTGTTATTACGTTTTTTATTAATTACGGGTGCAAAGATACAACATTTATTCCATCATCCCAAACATCAAATGTTAAAATGTCGATAATATCCACAAAATATAAAAACTTTGTTGGGCAATTGGGTAATAATTCGTAACTTTGCAAAGTATTATAAAAAAACATAAAGCTACTATGTATAAAATAACTCTTGGAAGGATACACACATATATAATAATGTGTATGGCAGTCTTCATTGCCATATTCCTCGTTATATCTTGCGGCAACACCGAAGTAAAAGACAACAATGACGTCACCAAATCCGACAGGATAAAGGAAGAAAACCAAATGGCAGCCTACATCAACAAGATATGCCGCACCAAGCCCGACGAGGCTCTCGACATGCTCGACAAGGCTGAAATGTCGCACAAGATGAGAACCGTGAAGGTCAACCTGCTCAGGGCAATGACCTACGTTGACGGCTATTACGATCTCGACAAGGGCCTGGAATATGCCATGAAGGCATACAACGACCCCACCATCAAGAACGACACACTGCCCAAAATCACCATCACCCGCATGCTCACCGCCCTCAACTATGCCCTCAGCCGCTTCTCCCAAGCCTGCTCAATGGCCACCGAGGGTTCGGCACTCGCATACGCCGTGGGCGACAAGGAGGCAATTGCCTATTTCTACCAGTTCATAGCCTTCACCAAATACGAGCTTGGCGACCACGCTGAGGCCTACCGCTACTTCGACCGCTCCATCGAGCTATATAAACAGCTGACAGACGAGCAACCGCATTGGGTATATGTCTCTGACATGTTTGTCGTGCAGCTCAAGGAGATACAATACCTCAACGACGAGGGACGCCACCGCGAGGCACTTGCCAAGACGGATGATTGCGAGGCGACACTCAAACGCCTCACCACATTCCCCGACCTTGCCGACGGACTGCACGACAAGTTCACCGCCCAGTATCTCTCCGTAGCCTGCTGCGTGTATTACAATACCGGCAACAAGGCAAAGGCGGAAGACGGTTATCGCCGTATGATGGCAACGGAATACGTCAAGAGCGACTTGGGACAAAACACACCCGCCATTTACCAGGTGCTTTCAGGCAGATACAAGGAGGCATTGGAGAGAACACAAAAGGAGGACGCCTCATATAAAGACAAGGACACCGTCAACACCCTCTTCATCGACGAAGTGCTCAACAACGGACTGGCAGCATCGCAGCGGCTTGGATATAACAACCGCGCCAACAGCTACTACAACCGCATCCTCAGCCTCAAGGACAGCATCAACCTGCGCAACCAGAAGCAGACGGCAATGGAAATGTCGGTGATTTACGAGACGCGCGACAAGGACATACAACTCATCGAGAAGGATGCTGTGATAAAGCGCAACCGGATGTTCCTCGTCATGGCTGCCATCATCATTGTCCTGTCACTCACCGCCATAGTGCTCATCATTAGATACAACCGCATCATTCAGAGGAAGAACAAGGCCGTAGTGCGCAGCATCGAGGAGAAACTGCAGCTGATACAGATAGCCAACCATAGCAGGAGCGAAAACAAGGATGACTCCGCCGACCGCCAGCTGTTTGAGCGCATCGACAATGCCATACGCGAAAAGCAGCTCTTCCTCCAAGCCGACTTCACACGAGATACCTTGTGCCAGATGCTCAACATCAACAAGACACAGTGTTCATCCGTCATCAAGGCGTATGCCAACTGCTCCTTCCCCACCTACGTCAACCGCCTCCGCCTCAACCACGCCATTGAGCTTATGAAGCGCTATCCGCAGTATTCGATAGAGGCTATTGCCAACGACTGCGGCATGGAACGCGCCAACTTCCACCGACGTTTCATCGAGGAATTTGGCATTACACCCTCAGAATTCAAGAAAACGAAGTTGTAACATCATCCCCGTAAGTCTCTGATTTACAGGATGTATATTTTTATTGCAACAACAAGTTGCACAAATCAGCACAATTCCAACATATAAAAATACAGTCAAATACGTTCTTTTTAGCTATCTTTGCAGAGCGATTTGCAAACTTAATAATTAAAATAACGTATTTATGAGACTAAAATTGTTACTGACTCTTGTATGCATGGCTTTTGCCACATGCAGTCTGTGGGCGTATGACACTGAACCTGACGCGAACGGGATGTACGACGAACTGTACGACCGTCCTACGTATTTCCAGGATTTTGTGCTTACGACAAAATACCCCAACAACATGACCTACATCACCTGCGCCCGATGGGGACGCAACGGTGATAAGCTCACCAACTACGAGGTGGCGGTGTATGACCAGAACAACGAATTGCGTTGCATCGGACGAAGCATCACCCAGGACAAATTCAAGTGTACGCTGACCATTCCCGGAACAGAGGGTGAGACCTTCCACTTCAAGGTGCTCTATGGTGATGACTTCGCCAACCCCACCATCGTGGATGTGCCTCAGACCTGCGAGTTCAAGACCAACGATATCGTAGGACACCCTGATGACGGTGACCCGTTCTGGTTTACCGTACCCGTTGATCCGAAACTCTTGTGCTGGACAACAGGCCTCGACGGTGAAGCCAACAAGACATTCAGTGCAAGCGACATCAATAGCGAGGAAGCCACTACAGCCTTGGCATCCGCAAGTCGCCTGCATTTCTTCGGCAACTGGGAGACCACCGACATCAGTTCACTCGCAGCAGGCAATGCCAACCTCTGCTATGTCAACATCGACGAGGCTCCCATTGGCATAGCCTCAGCCTTCACCAATTGCAATCCCAACTGCCTCTTCTTCTTCAATGAATCCGTCACTGAGGCTCCCGAGGGCATGACCAACGTCATAGCCGGCGACAAGGCTCTCACCGACATCACGCTTAAGGGAGGCACAACCACCAACTACTACCCCTTCTTCTGCCCCAAGGATATCCAGCTCAACGGTCATAAGGCTGAGTTCACCAGAGCCTCATGGTCGTGGGCTGACGGCAAGTCGGGATGGAACACCATAGTCCTGCCTTTCGATGCGCAGCTCGAGGCCGATGGCGAGGTGCTCAGCCCTTATAGATATATTACCAATATCGGCACACGATATATAGCTACCGAAACCCTCGGATATTGGTTGGCAACCATAACCTGCGCAAATGACGATAAAGTGTCAACTGAAATAATCTATAAAGATAAAACCTTATCAGCCAACCGGCCATATATTATTTCCCTCCCCGGCGAGCGTTTTTACACCCAGTCGGGCAATGAAGTGTCAACCAAGCAGAGCATCAGTCTGCAGGACAAGGCGATAAAGCTCGTCAGCACCTCTGATGTCATTCCAGCCACGCCAACAGAGTTGCGTGTGGACCCCGACATGGAGGATAATCTGACCTCCTATCCCTTCACCGGCACCTACCAGCCTCTTCTCAGCCAACCCATGTACGTATTGAAGAACAAGGCGGGAGCCAACGGACTCACTGCCTTCGTATATGGCGAGACAGCGTCCCTCCTGCCCTTCCAGGCTTATCTCAACCCAGGCCAGTCGCAGCAACAGGCAGCAGCACTCACCATCAGCCTTGCCCTCGACGATTCGTTCATGGCGGAACAGACAGGCATCGACGGAGTCTATATGGACCGCAAGCCACTTAATGGCAAGCGTTATTCATTGGGCGGCAGACAGTTAGGCTCTTCGTCAAACGATGGCATATATATCCATAACAACAAGAAATACCTAAGCAAATGAAAAAGAGAACTTACGTCAAACCCAAGATAACGGTGTATCTCATGCACACCGCCCCCACTCTTCTCGCAGGATCTGACATCAATCAGTCAACGCCAGATGGCTACTCCAATTGGGACGAGGATGGCGACCTTTGGGGAGAATAAACCATTTGAATATAAATAAAAAAAAACAATAATTATGAAAACAAAATTACAATTCGGGACACACCTGTCCCGATGGCTCTCCCTATTGCTGTGGATAGCCGCCTTCTTCTTTGGAGGAATTAATGAGATGAGGGCAGATGATGCCTACATCTGGGTTGAGCATAAAGACATTTCGCCAGATGCCTCATGGACTGCAGGATGGCTTCACTGCGGTGAAAATGAATACGGCACATGCAGTTATTGGTATGACAACCCCGTAGTCAAGGTTGATGGTGTGCAGGTTGCCACCTTCAAGGATCTCGGCATTCCTACACTAGCTTCTGAAGGCTCAAAGAAAGCCATTATGAGCAAACTGGAAAGCCTTAGACCGTATAACGATGTGTATAAGGTCTTTAAAGCTAATGAATGGATTTCAATAAGCATGTGTGACCCACAATTGAATAAAGACAAACACAACTACCACATGCACATGGTGATATTCTTGGGATGGAATCCGCAAGGTGAATCGCATAAAATTGAAATTGTGGGTAAATGGGTGAACAATGACGGATCGCCATATAACAAGACACTTTCTTGGACAACTGACGCATCATCGGTGAACGGTATCTTCCCTTCATCCGTGTCAATTACCAGAAAGAATGGTAAAATGATTACTTCTTGGACTGGCATGGGTGTTCGCGATGGATGGGCGAACGATTTGTACCTACATAATTATACTCCATTACCAGGAATGTATGATGATACAAATAAAAATTGCTACCATTCATTTAATGCTGGGGCGGCAAGCAATGGTTCAAAAGAATCAGAGGCCAACAACTGGATAACCCACACAATAAGACCAAGAATGTATCATCATAGGTTTATTTATGACCCCACTTTTGTATCAAACCAACATAAGACATGGCTAAAGACCTATCCTCCTATAACGGTAAAGGGTTATCCCAGAGCAACCAATGTGAATGTAAATACTATCAATACATACACCAAGCAGATAAAGATAACTTGGGGCTCTGAGGCACACAACCCCAATGCTCTTGACACAAATGGTAAATGGTATATCTTCCGCCGCATGGCAGGGGACAGCAAAGCTGCCAATACAAAAAAACTTGGAGAGGTAAATTATGACGCTACCAAAGAGTTCACCTATACCCTCACCGACAATGACTATGGCGTGAACTACAATTACATTGTCTGCTTTGTGCCTAACGGATGGACTGCAAACAGCGAGAATGATGCCACCAACCTTAGCAGCAACAAGGAGCATACCATGGTGGCAGACTTCGCTTTCTCCAATGTACAAGCTAAACCTACCAAGACCGACATCACCCTGACATGGGATCACTCTAAGATACTTGATGCGAACAGCAGCAAACAATATGTGTTCAGGGTGGAAAGGTCTCTCGACCAAACCATTTGGACAGAAATTGGTCAGGTGACTGTGACAGACCCCAATGTCAGCTCAGGACAATATACGGACAACAGCGGTGTGCTCGAGGCCTACGCCACCTACTACTATCGCATCAGCTCATTCATACAGAATGACACCCGCAAGGCTGAAATTAACTCCCAGCTTGACGGAACAACCAAGGTGACATCGTTCACGGCTTCACGCGGTGTATATAACAACACGGTGAAACTACAGTGGAACGTGGAGCAGGTGGGTAATGGAACAACCTACTTCATCGTGCAACGCCGACTCCTCGGCAGCAGCAGTGACAAGGACTGGGCGGACATCTATTCCATCCAGGGAGTCTCCAGCATGTATTCGTACGATGACGTGAATGCCAACCCCGGTACATTCTATGAGTACCGTGTGCTCCTGTGGTCTATTTACAACGAACAGCCTGTAGGAAAGAGAAATACCGACACCGACGGATTCTCACTCTCCACGGGTGTCCTCTCTGGACGTATCTATTATGACTCAGGTACTGCCGTAGAGGGAACGAAGGTTATCCTACGTCCAAGCGGCACGAACGGCGAAGACGTTTCGCTCTACCGCTCACTGCGACTCAACGGCGGCATGACAGGATCGGGCATGACCTACAAGGGCAATGAGGGCGACATCAGTTCTGCCATCAGCAGCGACTTCTCCATACAGCTCTACGTCAAGCCCGACGGATATATCATGAACGAGGAAGGCAAGGAGTATGTGCTCGCCGACCTTGCAGGCAAATACACCTTATATATAAAGTATAACGTCACCGACAAGACATATACCCTCGGTGCTTCCGCAGAAGGAGCTGCCGCAGTATATAGCAACGTCAGCATCCCTGCCGACAAGTGGAGCCACGTGACCATGACCCACTCGGGCACTGGTAACACCACCCTCTTCTACGTGACCACACCGGGAGATGTGAAGACCTCGGATGCCATCACCACCCTCTCGGCAAGCATCACAGAGGCTGACTGCACCATTACGCTCGGAAACAAGACAGACCTTGAAGCTGCCGACATCTTCGCCGGAAACGTGGATGAGTTCCGCGTATTCTCCAAGGTGCTCACGGCTAATGAGATTGAGCGCAACTACAACCATCCTCTGACAGGCTCGGAGACAGGACTCTTCATCTACTGGCCTATGGACGAGAAGCTCGGCATGCAGACCTTGGCATACGACTTCAGCCGCACCAACGGACTCATCAACGGACGCTATGCCAGCATGAGGCAGCCTTCGGAGAGCAGCACCGACATTCCCGACGAAGACCAGTTCAGCCTCTGCGGATATACCGATGCCGACGGAAACTACATCATCAACGGCATACCTTTCTCGGGCGACGGTCTGAACTACAGCGTTGTGCCTACCATGGGCATCCACTCGTTCAGCCCCTCGGCATCGAGCCGCTACTTCAGTCTCAACTCCCTCGTACATTCGGGCTTGGACTTCAAGGACATCAGCTCGTTCCCTGTTGACGGTAACGTCTATTACGAGAATACCACCATCCCCGTAGAAGAAGCATACGTATATGTTGACGGTATCGTGGCTTCGAAGGACGGCGAACCTGTGATGACCGACGCTGAGGGTCACTACGTCGTTGACGTGCCTATCGGCGACCACTTCATCCAGATCAAGAAGAACGGACATACCTTCACCAACAACGGACGCTATCCTTCCGACCCCAACTCCCTCGGCCTGCGTGAGACCTTCGAGGCTCCTATCACTGGACTCACCTTCTGGGACGAGACCAAGGTGATGGTGGCAGGACGTGTTGCCGGAGGTAGCGTAGAGGAAAGCAAGCCGCTCGGACTCCAGCAGGGAACTGCAAACATCGGTAAGGCAACCATCAAGCTCACCTTCCCGGGCAGCGAAAACAAATTCATCAACGCCAAGAAAGAGGTGAATGGAGCTTCCGTTGACTATGTGAAGAGCGACGAACAGCGCAACTTCAGCACTGGCATACTGGGAGGCAAGGCTTATGTAGAAGCAGAGACCAACGTGCTGACCATCGAGACCGACTCCACCACGGGTGAATTCGCCGCCTATCTGCCACCACTCTACTACGAGACGACGGAAATAACCATCCCGACACAGCAGGAAATCGTATTCACCAACAAGCCTGTGCTCGACGCTACCACCCCCGACATTGTATATACCGACTCCATCGAGGACGAGAACGGCAAGCGCACCTTCGACTATGTGGCTGCCGCAAGGATTATCTACCGCTCACCCTCGCACCTGGAAGTGACGGAGAATGAGAACGGCTCGTTTGGTATGGACAGCATTACGGTAAAGGATATCAACGACAAAAGCGAAAAGGTGGCTCTCTACACCATCAACAACGAAGACAAGACGATAAACTATCCCTTCGGCGCACCTGTCTATCAGATGCTCGGAAGATACACCTATCATCTCTATGCCTACGAGAGCTATACCAATAAGGACGTGGAGGGAAGCCCTGTAACCGTTAAGGTGCCTATACCCAACTCAAGGGTGACGGTGAAGAACCAGTTCGCTTCTACTACCACCGTGGCTGAGGCCGACGGAGCGGTAGGCGAGATATCCAACGAGGAATTCAATCTCGACGAGGAAGGTAAAGCCGACTACACCTTCATCTGCGGTCTGCCGAATATCCAATCTCCTTACACCCGCACGCTGAACATCAGCTATGAGGTGAACGACGAGGCGATGGAATGGGACGGCAACGGAACCTTCAGGGCTGTAGTGCTCGGAACACTCTCTACAGGTACGAACTTCGTGACCGAAGGACCTGACAAGGTGACGATGGTGCTGCGTGACCCTCCAGGCTCGCTCTCCAAGACCACCTACAGCACAGGTACAGAGGTTACGTCTGTAAGCACCTACAACAAGACCACCGTTGAGAATGCCGGCGTGCAGTCGGATATCTATATGGGCTGCAGCATGCAGACAGGTGGCGGCTTCGGCTTCATCGCGCTCAGCGAACTGGATGCCAAGAACACCCTTTCAGTAGGTGCAGACTATACCCACACCTGGAACTCAGTTGACCAGAACACCACGGTCACCACGCTGACCAAGGAAATATCTACCAGCGACGGCACTGACTTCGTGGGTAGTGGCGGCGACGTATTCATCGGTACGTCCAACAACCTCGTCTTCGGTACTTGCCACAATGTAAGTATCAAGAAGAACGAGACAGACGGAACTTACAGTCTTGTCATGACAGACGGAGTGTCGATGGGCGAGCAGTTCAAAACCGACTTCAGCTATACGCAGAACTACGTTGAAAACGTGCTGATACCCAACTTCGAGTCACTGCGCAACGGCAAACTCACAAAGGTGGCGGATGTAAGCAGCGTTTCGGCACCCACTGGTGATGAGCCCATCTATGTCACCACCCTCTCGGAGGATGACGAGCGTTTCGGATCAGACAACGACGACAAGGAAGTTTGGGGTGGCGAAGCCAAGAAATTCGTTATTAAGAACGGCAGATATACAGGTCCTTCCTACACCATGATTCTGCCTGCCGACTTCAGCGCCACGAACACGTCTAAGGATTCGACGAAGACGGGTGTGCAGGATATGGTGAAGCACTATAACGAGCAGATACGCCTCTGGCAGGACCAGCTGAGATTCAACGAGGAGCAGAAGGTGAAGGCCATGAACGACCGTGGCAAATACCTCGACAAGAACTACTCGTTCGACGCTGGTGCCGTGGTGAGCTCTACGATAGAAACCCTCCGCACGAAAACAACCGTGAAGGAGAACACCAACGAGGTGAACGTGATTCTGAGCAATGAGACAGGCTTTTCCGTCTGCGGTGTGGGTCTCGGTGTCACTATCCACTCAAATACCCAGCATACAATGACCAATACCTCTGAGTCAAGCACCACATCCACTACATCCACGATCTTCACGCTGCAGGAGGATGGCGACGACGACTATCTGTCTGTTGACGTGTTCAAGGCTCCCGACGGCTTCGGTCCTATCTTCGTCACCCGTGCCGGTGCCACCTGTGCGCCTTACGAGGACGAGGTAGTCACCAAGTACTATGAGCCCGGAACCATCATCTCTCACAAGACGCAGCAGATAGAAAAGCCGGAGATTGAAATCGTGGATGCCATAGTAACGGGTGTTCCAGGAGGCGAAGATGCCAAGTTCCGCGTGGCTCTGCGCAACAACTCCGACACTCAGGAAGACTGCTACTTCGGACTCCGCGTGGAGGCCAACAGCAACAGCGACGGTGCACAGGTATATGTAGATGGTCAGAACCTCGGCAGCAATCCCGTATTGCTGATACCCTACGGAGAGACCATCAAGACATTCTCATTGAGACAGTCCGACCTCGACGTGCTCGACTATGAGAACATCGAAATCACGATGTATTCCACCAGCCAGCCCGACGATACGGGAGTCTTCCCCGGAATCTACTCTACAGGTACTGTAAATGTTCATTTCCAACCTGCTTGCTCTAACGTCATACTTGCGACCAACAAGACCGTTGTCAATACCTCTACCAAGAACGACGTGGTGCTCTCGATGTCGGGATATGACTACAGCATGACCTCGTTCCGCGACATACGCCTGCAGTACAAGGGCATTCACGACAGTGACTTCCGCACCTTGCAGGAATACACCAAGGATGAGAATCGTCTGGCAAGCGACAAGAACCTCAAGGAACTGAAAGCCCTCACAGGCACTGACAAGCTGACCTTCGCTCTCGATATGACCGACAACAGCATGTTCACCGACCAGACATACGTCTTCCGTGCCGTGGCTGTATGTATCAAGGGCAGCGGCGAAGTGACCCGAGCCAGTGAAGAAGTGGAAATCATCCGCGACCTCTCCCTGCCTCAGCTGCTCTCTACGCCAACGCCTCAGTCGGGCGTGCTCTATCCCGGTGACGACATCAGCATCACCTTCAACGAGCCTATCCGCAACGACCTTCTCGCGAAGCTCAGCAACTTCAAGGTTGTGGGCGTGAAAAACGAAGGCGAGGTGGCTCACAGCGTAGGTCTGCAGATCAACGACAAGGTACAGGCAAGCACCGAGGCAGACATCAATCTCGACAGCCGCTCCTTTGCCATGGGCATGTGGCTGAAATACTCAGCCGACGGAACACTCCTGAAGCACGGCACCAAGGACAACGGCATGACCGTAAGCATCAACGAAGGCAAACTCGCAGTCGATATCAACGGAAAGACTATTACTTCAGATGCTGCCCTGCCCAAGGACAAGTGGTTCTATCTGATGCTCTCGCTCGACCAAGACCGCGACGACGCACGTCTCGATGCACGCTATGCAGAGGACACGCAGACCACCGACCTCTTCTACAGCTACATTGGTGCCTATAACGGCAACGGCAAGCTCGCCATCGGCGGCAACGCCTTGACGGGAGCAATGCAGGAGATGACCCTGTGGAACAAGGCCCTCCCGCTCGACGAGCTGCAAGGCTCAATGCACCAGGTGAAGAACAACTGCACCGACGGACTTGCCGGCTACTGGCGATTTGACGAGGGTCACGGCTCAGTGGCTGCCGACATCGTGCGCAACCGCCACATCATGCTCGACAGCGAGTCAGCATGGTGGAAGAACTTCACCAACTATGCCCTCACAAGCGGCGGCAAGCTCGACGTCTCTGCCCTCGGCTTCAACGACAACGACGACTTCGTGATGGAGACCTGGATGAACGCCGACCAGCAACAGGCCGACGGCGATGTATATGTCATCGCCAACAAGCCCTCGAAGCTCGCCCTCCGCATGGACAGCGACCACCGCCTGCAGTTCGACTACAACGGCAAGAGCGCACAGGTGACCGACGAGGCTGTCAACGACAACCAGTGGCACCATCTCGCCGTGGCTGTCAACCACAGCTCCAACGGATATGCCAAGATCTACGTCGATGGCAAGCTGCGCACCCAGGTGCCCGCCCAGGAGGTTTATGCGCCGAGAGGCGAATCACTCTACCTCGCAAGCTACGAGGACGGCGAGACCACAAGCCGCATGCAGGGTTGCATCGACGAGGTGAGAATATGGAAGGGACAACGCTCGGCTACGGTCATCAACGACTGGATGTACCGCCGTGCCAACGGCGGGGAGGACATGCTCGCCCTTCACCTGCCCTTCGAGACCATCACCATCAACGAGTACAACCAGGCTGTCACCGTTCCATCCTACACCAACACTATCGATAATAAAGTCCTCACACCAACCGGCTCCGAAACATTGGCGGCAACAGCCGACAACGTTCCCGCACTCAATGAGGCTGAGACGCTGGAGAACATCAACTACAGCTTTGTGGCAAACGAGAACCAGGTCACATTCCACATTGAGGAACAGCCGGCTGCCGTGGAGGGACGCACCGTGACATTCACCGCACGCAATATCCAGGACCTCAACGGCAACAGCAACTCGCCCGTCACATGGAACGTGCTCGTGAAGCAGGCAAACCTGAAATGGAACGAGGAAACAGTTGACGAGGTGCAGCCTTACGGCGACACCAACTCATTCACTGCCGAAATCAGCAACACAGGCATCATCACCGAGAACTGGGTGCTCAGCGGAGTGCCTTCATGGCTCGACGTGTCATCCGAGAGCGGTTCACTGCCCGCACTCAAGAACATGACGCTCAAGTTCACTCCTCAGTCAGGCATGGCCATCGGCAAATACGAGGCCACAGTGATGCTCACCGGCTCACAGGGCATCTCACAGCCGCTCCACGTCTCGCTATATGTCAAGGGACAGGCACCCGACTGGACAGCCACTCCCGACGAGACCAACATGAACCTGATTGGACAGCTGAAGGTGAACGGAGTCATCAGTTCCGACACCGACGACATGCTGGCAGCCTTCCGCGCAGGCAAGTGCGTGGGAGTGGCCCATCCCAAGTATCTGTCCAAGTATGACTCCTACCTTGTGATGATGGACATTTACGGCAACCAGAACGTACAGGACAACACGCTCGAATACAAGATGTACGACGCATCCACTGGCACTGTATATCCGCTTGTGGGCGCATCCGACACGAAAGCCCTCACCTACGTGGCTGACACATGGATAGGCTCGTTCGAGACTCCCGTGACGTTCACTCCCGAGAACAAGATTGAGCAGGCCATCTCTTGCGATTATGAGGGATGGAAGTGGTTCTCGCTCTTCGCCAAGCCCGAGAGCATGGAGATTATGTCTGTCTTTGCCCACTCCGACAAAGCCATCGCGGTCATCAAGGACGAGAAGAGCTCTGCTTATTGCGAGAACGGATTGTGGAGCGGTTCGCTGAAGAGCCTTTCACTCAACGGCATGTTCAAGCTGAAGACCCTGTCCGCATTCAGCGAGGCTTATCTCGGCACTCCCGCCGAGGACGAGAACTCAGTCATCACCCTCGCCAATGGCTGGACATGGTTAGGTTATCCTGTAAGCATAGCCAACTCTCTCAACAATGCCTTGGCAGGGGCTGACCCGCAGGAGGGCGACATGATCAAGGGACAGTCGGGCTTCGCCATCTACACCGACAACCAGTGGATTGGCTCGCTCGGCATGATGACTCCCGGCATGGGCTACCAGTATTACTCCAATGCCGACGCCACCAAGTCGTTCACCTTCCCGAAGGTCAACGTCTCAACATCGGCAAGGGCTGCCGCCATCGCCGACGAGACACTCCAGCTCGACTGCGAGAGCAACATGACCATGATTGCAGTGGTGAAGAACGGCGACTTCGCCGTTGACAACGCTACAGTCAGCGTATATGCCGACGGACGTCTCTGCGGACGCTCATCCGCACCTGTCATCGGCGACAAGCACTTCATCACCATCGGCGGCAACGGCAAGTCGATGCTCACCTTCGTGGTTGAGACTCCTTCGGCCACCACTCAGCTCAGCCAGATGCTGACATTCAGCACGGATGCCCGTCTTGGCTCAATCGATGAGCCTTACGAGTTGCAGATGAGCGACATCACGGTCATCAACCGCATCGAGAGCGACCTCTCCGACGTTACTCTCCTTGAGGTTATCGACAATGCGGGTCGCGTAGTCAGAAAGACCGCCAACCCCACTGCCCTACCCGCTCTCGACAAGTCTGAATATCATTCGGCTGACATCTACAACATCCGCCTGACCTATCGCTCCGGCGAGACCAAGGTGTTCAGGTTTACGATGTAATCCAGCGGTCTTGCCGCAGGAAATAAAGCAAAAAAAACTCCCGGACGGAATCATCAGCCGTTCGGGAGTTTTTTTTGTTGGGTATGTTTTTATCGTTTGTCCGCATACCACTGTCCGAAGTCCTTGAATCCCTCGGGCAGCACATGCCCCTGCAACCTGGGGAACCACCTTTTCAAATCCTCGAAGAGCTTAATCCCCGGCTCGTCGTTATCAGGATACATGTGGAGCGACACACCTTCGGGCAGTCCGTCTCTCAGCAAAGCGATGTCTGCCCTTGTGAGCGATGTGGCGGAAGGGATAGCCACCGCCTTATGTCCAGCCGACAGCATAGCCCAGCAGTCCGACGGCCCTTCTGTGATCCAAAGCTCATCCCCCGGCTTCAATCTCTTAACCACCGGTTTGTTATACATCCCCACGTGCGAACCGCGAGGAAAGCGGAAGCGGGGAGACTCCCCCCCACCGGGTTGCAGGGGGGCCCCCAGTCTCCTCCCTTGCACACTGAGGAGGTTATGATTTACATCATAGTAAGGAATCAGCAGCGACGGCGCATCATAGAACGCCTTTCCCCATCTCCAGCAAGGCATAGGCTCAGAAATGCTCGTCAGTCCGCACCATCTGACGACCCTTGGGTCAATCCTCCTCTCCTCATAAAGGAAATGCGCCGCTTCGGCATTAATAATGGGATTTTTGATTAAAGTCTCAAGATAATCCGTATCTGTAACATCCTTCTCTATCTTTTCTTTAGCCGCAGAAGAGGGTTTATTTTCAGATTTAGTCAGCGTCTGTCCCTCATCTATCCACTCAACCGCCTCCCTGAATCCAATATTCAAGTATCTCATCACCAAGTCAATCACATCCCCGCTTTCCCCGCAAGCAAAGCACTTGAACCTATTCCCCTTAAATCTCAAGCTCGGATGCCTGTCATCATGAAATGGGCAGAGCGCCTTATGACGCTCCACCACTATTTCCAGTCTCTTAGCCACATCCTCAATAGGCGTAGCCCTGATATCGCGCAGCAATTCTTCATTCTTCATTTGAACCATTCTTCATTCTTCATTCTTCACTCTTCATTTAAGCAATTTGCCTTTTGCCTTTTGCCTTTTGCCTTATTTTTTAATAAAAGAGTTTTCCGACTTTATGATAAGTCCCTGACGCTTCCAGTTTCTGAGCATGCTCTGAACCTTAGTCTCCGTAGGCTCTTCGCCATTGTTCATCTTGCACTGCTGCACAAGCTGCTCGCGCGAGAAAGTGCCGGGCAGACACTCGTATATCGTGTCGTTGGCGGTGCGGTAAGTCCTTCCCTCATACATCACTCGGCAATCCTTGTTATCGTAGTCCGACTTCAGTTTTTCGCCGAAGAAGAGCATGTCCATGTCCAGGATATAGTTGGCGATGATGTCGTATGTGTCCATCATGGCCTTCGTTTCCTCCTTGGCGATGGCATTTGCAGTCAGGTTAGGGTCATCCAGCAAAGCCTTCTCCGCCCCCTCATATCCATGCTCCTTGATGAGCCTCTCCGCCACCTTGCACAGCATCAGGCACACGGTCATGCGGTATGCCGTCACATGGTCTCTCATTCGGCAGCGCGCCAGCACGTCATTTCCGTCCTTGGCAGCCAACGTGCAGATGTTGTTTGCCCATTTTATCGAGCGGGCTTCAAGCCGTGGCAGGCTGATGGTGCCCTGCATGAGTCCGAGCAGATGAGCCACCTGGTGAATTTTATCCTTCTCCTGCTCCGTAAAAGGCGAGTCCATGTCAAACATGTCATACGTGTTGTCATGCATCTTCGCTATGGCAGCTCTCGACAGCAATCCGTTGGTCATGTCCGTCATCAGTTTATATAGCGACTTCGGCTGACCGCAGAGAATGCAGTTCCACAGCAGGCTGCGGATATGCACGTTGGCGGCGTCGAGACTCTTTGCCTCTCTCTCGTATGAACTTCCGTCATAGCTGAGTCTGAGCATTGTCGAGAACTCGTTCACACCGTTTCTTCCCCACTTGGTCAGCACGGTGTCAATCTCTGGAGTGAACGACAGCGAGTGCTTTCCCTGCGCTTCCTCGAGCCTTTCGGCGAGCATCGCCGGAGTCACGTTGAGCGTCTGAATGCGCATCGGAAACGTGGGCTTGTCCTTTTGCTTCTTGGCGTTGCGGTCGCGCTTCGCCTCAATCCTCCAGGCCTTTTCCTCCTGCACTATCTTCCATTTCTCCAGGATAAGCTCGTATGCCCATTCATTGTAAACCTCGTCCATTGTGCTCTTCTTCGAGCCGGCATCACCGATGATGAGCACTATCTGGCTCAGCGGTTGCGCACGCTTGTGAATCATCACCCTCACGTTGGTAGCCAATGCCCCGACTGTTGAAGTCAGCGTGAACAATCCAGGCATCTCATTCTTCTCGCCCACATGTTCGAGCGATTCCCTCACCCCCAAGGCTCGGGCCTGACGGGGGATTCTCTTTGCTCCCCCGTCCTGCTCTTTCTTCAAATTTTGTGTGTTATTCATGGTAAAAATTAGTTATTCACAATTCTGAAACCCTCCTCTATGGCCTCCATCGCCTCCTTTGCCATCACCTTGGCAGCATCCAGAGCCTCATGCTTGAACACCTTCAGTGTCAGCAGATAGGCACCGTCCTTAGTAGCCGACAGTCGGCCGTGAGCCACCTTCTTCAGCAGTGTTCCCCTGCGTCTCTTCTGAGGCGGCAGCGGACTGAAGTCAAACGTTCCGTCCCTCATCAGCTGTCCCTTGCCGTTGCTCACAAACGGACTGACCACTCCCGGCACAGGATTGTCTGGACAAAACATCACCAACTTGTCAACACTCACATGGGCAACGCCCTCCAACTGCACATTTTGGCAGTCATTCAAGTTAAAATTAATCTTTTTCATAGCATTAAAATTATTAAGTTAAAAAAAACACCCCACAACCTGATGCCTGTTCGCCCCCACCCTCTTATAACTCACATGCACCCATTGCGTTCCAGCCCTGTTCCTCTCCCAAATGAGTTGGTCGAAGTTAGTCTCGTCCATGATAAAGTGCATAATCTTCAGCAGGTGTTCAGTATTTTCAACATGAATATCCGCCGCCTCCCCCTTCATGTGCTGCGAGTTCTTAACCCCACCCACGGCCTTGTTGAGTTCCGCACAACGATACCCTGAAGAAATCACCACCGGCTTGCCGAGAAAGTCCCTCAGCGGCTGCAGCACCTCCATGCACAGTGCCTTCAGGTTCTCAATAACCCTTTTCTCCTCCTCCTTAGTCCGGGGTCTGTTGTTAATCCCCCTCCGCTCCGCCACATCCGAGCGGCAAAGCTCCTCATACGTAAAATTCCGTGTAAGTCTCATAAAAAATCATTATTTTTTTCTTTTAGAATGTCTTGCCCTTATGGACAAGACATTCGATTCTGGGTTCACCACTTCATTAGGAGCAGCACGTAGTCGCTTTCTCTTCCAGTGCTGTTCACTGCAATTGAGCAGTTGAGTTCCTCTTCAATGGCACAGAGCTGCCCGCCGAATATGCCTGCCTCCACCTCAATCTCTATGCAGGCCATGGCTCCAACAATCTTGCCGTCCTCCTTGGCGTCGTAGAATGTCACATCACCGATTGTTCTGTTGTTATCGATGATGCACCCGATTGCAATCAGAAGATGAAGGTCATCGATGATCAAGCCATCAGTCTTCTTGGTTATCCACTCTGGCATCTCCTCAACCATTACGAGAGCCTTCTTACTTGTTGCAGTTGCAACCTCGTTCATCACCTTGCCATTCTTAGTGGCATTTCTTTTGGTTCTTTTCATTGTTGTAACAATCTAAAAAAAATATAAATGTTATATATTAAATTGCTGTTTCCAGCACATGAGAGATTCCTTAAATCGGAATAGAGAGTATCACATGGCTCAATGCCATATACCTTATTATAAATATGAAGACCTCCTGTCCGCCCGTTCAAATATTCATAATATTTAAAAGAAGACCTCCCATGCGTCTCACGACGGGAGAGGTCGATTGCTTATGAACAAATGTTAATATGGAATACAAATCTTAAAAAGAGCGCCGTCTTAAGAGAGATTTTGGCCTTTTTAGAACTATTCTCTCTCAAAAGACATTGCAAAATTACTATTTTTTTAGGGGAATCGGTATGAAAAAAAAAGCAGATAGCCCCTATGTTAGGAACTATCTGCATTCTGTTAGGAGAAAACTATATGTCTGTTAGAAATGGAAATTAGGAGGGCTTGAATTTATGAATGTTTTTTCAATATTTGTCTCAATTTCTCAGCTGTCATATACATTCTTTCAAAAGTCCTTCCGTTTTCTGCATCATTATAGTGGTTTTTGCCTTTTCTACTCTTGTCTTTACCACTCTCTATATATTCCTTATATTTCATTTCAGACCATTGTGCACTTGTTGTCACCACAAAGTAGTTAGAGGCACATTGGCTTAGGTTTGATTCTGAAATTAAATCATAGACTTTTACAAACTTCATAAACCATCTCATAAAAGTGCTGAAACGCACATTATTTATTCTTTTGTCAAAGGCGAGAGCATGATGCAGGCAACACCACCTTATCCCATAAGCCTTGCCACTATCACCCATATAGTCAATAATGTCAGGCCATGCTGCAAGCAATCTGTATTCACTATAAGGCTTTATGAATTGCACTTTTTTAGCAAGGAGGCTATCTTGTCCAACACGAATGATATTCTTTTCAAAATATATTTTTTGCTCATTTATGTGGTCGATAATGGCAACATTCCTAAAGTAACGTTGTATAACACTATCATCTTTCATCTCTTTTGACACAAAATATTTGCATGTTTCAAGAGCACTATCGCTATACGATGTCCATACTTCCTCCAAGTCAATGTCTCCATGGATTCTATTCAGTATCCTTTTTATTTCAAAATCAAAGGATTGACTTGTCATTTTCTCTATTTTTCCATCGTAGTTTTCCTGTATTCTTGTCGGCAAGTATCTATCTCGGTATACTATCCATCTGTCAGATGCCTTGTATTTTTCAAAACTAATATCGTAAATATTCCTGTAATCATCATCTGTTCTTGTTTTGTTTAACGTTGTCAACTCAACAAACATTCCATCAAGGTAAGCCACCACATTTGAAATGTATTCAAATATTGGTATTGTTTTATCGGCCAAGTTCTTTGAAAGATTACGTGAGAATAATTGAATATCCGTTGTATCAGTCATTTCAATACTAACCTCTTCATCGTTATTGATCTTATCATTCATTTCGTTGTAATCTACGCCAAGAGAGCCACAGTTAATCATAGACTCAACCATCTTTCTGAAACTGACAAGCCTTTCCTCCATACTCTTTTTGAATTTTAAATTCTCGTCTATCCTTATGTCGAGCATGGAATTTTTTATTTCCTCACAGTATGTCACAGCATTGTCATATACTATTTGTAAGTCCATCATCAGACCCATAGCTAAAAGGTAAACCTTCGAATTGTCCTCGTCGCTATTGACAATACGCTCAGCTTCTTCGCAAAAACCTGTTGTCCTTGCGAAGAACTCAACCATGCAATCATCGAATTTCCTGATGATGTCATTGCGTTTATCATCTGGTAGTATCTTCTTCATACCCACTTCGATTTATATGCGGATTATTATAGAAACGTGAAGCGGCAGACCACTGCACACCCCGAAATCAGGTGTTCGCAAGTACCTTATACCAAAGCATACAGCATCTGCCGATCACGTCTTTTTTCATGAAGACATGAACGTCCTTGTGCCGTACTACCTCTGGTATTATCTTTTGTTTTGCGAACTTCGATTTCGGAGGCGATACGTCAATTCATTGGCGTTTCTATCTTATATGTCTATATCTTCCTAATATTTACTCTTCTGTTATGTTGTCCTCGTTGTCAGCCCAGTTGTCACACTGTGCCATCACATAGTCTAAGGCTTCCTGCCTTCCTTCGGGCGGATAGCCATGCTTCTTCAGTTGTCTCTTGATGAGCACTCTCATCTGTGCCTTTCCGGCTTCCTTGTGCCTCCAGTCGATGGTGCGGTTCTTGCGCAGCACCTCGGTCAGTTCCTTGGCAAAGGCGATGAATTGCTCATCAGTATATAGTCCTGCCACAACACTTGGTTTTGCCAATGCGTCGTAGAAGGCCTTCTCTTGTTCGTTGAGTCCGAGTTTTTCTCCTGCCTTTTCCTCTTCCTTTATCTTCTTGGCAAGCTCGATGAGTTCTTTTATCACCTCCTCATTCGTCAGCATGCCTTTCAGATATTGGTTTAGGGCGTCGTTCAGCATATCCGAGAACTTCTCGCTCTGCACCACGTTCTGCCTCTTAGTCTTTTTTATCTTTTCTTTCAAAAGTCGTTTCAGCAGTTCCATCGCCACGTTCTTCTCCTTCATCTTCGACAGTTCCTCCATAAAGGTCTCGTCGAACAGTGAGAATTCCGTCCTTGATTCCGTCACAAGACTTATCACTCCGTCGCTCTTGATGCTCATTTCCAGCAGGTCGAGTATGTGCTCGTTTATCTCCTTCACCGCAGCTCTCGTCTTCGTCTGCGTGCATCTTGTTATCATGACTCTCAGAGCGTCGAAGAAAGCCGCCTCGCTCTTCTGTGCCTTCGTCAGCATACTGCGACATAGTGTCTGCGAGTTATGCAGTGCAAGCGAGTGCTCGCAGAATATCTTCCTTTTCTGTTCCCTCTCCAATGCCAACATGAAGTTGAGCGCACCCCTTAGGGCAGTTGCCTTATCCATATCGCTATCGTTGAAGAACATCGAGTAGTCGTAGCCATGAATCTGCTCACGGCAGATGTCCATTTCCTCCTCAAACTTTACCATGGCGGTCTTGGCAATATCTGGGTCGCCAAATCGCTTGATGTCTCTCGATGTGTATTCCTTCATAGCCCTTTTCAGAGCCTGGGCAATGCCGATATAATCCACTATCAGACCTCCTTCCTTACCGGGGAACACACGGTTCACCCTCGCTATTGCCTGCATCAGGTTATATCCGCTCATAGCCTTGAACACATACATCGTGGCAAGCGAAGGCACATCGAATCCGGTGAGCCACATGTCTCTCACGATGGCTATCTTCATCGGGTCGTCGTTCTTCTTGAACTTCGCCGCCAGTTCCTTTCTGTATCTCTCGTTGCCGATGATTGGTGCCCAATCCTCGGGGTCGGTGTTTCCAGATGTCATCACCACCTTCACCTTCTCCGTCCAGTCGGGGCGCAGTTCCAGCATCTTCTTGTATATCTTGATGCCTATTTTTCTCGTCAATGCCACAATCATTGCCTTGCCAGTCAGCAGGTCGGCACGGTTTTCTTCATAGTGCTTGATGATGTCCCTTACGAGAGTGTCTATCACCGTGTCCGATTCAAGCACTTTCTCTAAATTACTGTAGTTGTGCTTAGTCGCCTCCACCTGTTCGTCTTCCAGTCCGAGGTCAACAAGCTTGTCAAATTCCTCGTCAAGTTCCTTGGTCACCTTCTCGTTGAGGTTGAGGTTCACCACTCGACTCTCATAATACACAGGCTTTGTGGCTCCGTCCTCCACCGATTGCGTCATGTCATACACGTCGATGTAGTCGCCGAATACCTCTCTCGTATCCTTCTCCGAAGTCGATATAGGCGTACCTGTGAATCCGATGAAACTTGCGTTAGGCAATGCCTCGCGCATTTTCAGCGCCATACCCTTCTTCATCATCTCCTTCTTGGCGTCCCAAGTCTCTTCTCCGTATTGCGAGCGATGCGCCTCGTCGGTCATCACGATGATGTTCTTGCGGTCAGACAGCGGTTCGTCGCTCTCGGTGAATTTCTGTATCGTGGTGAAAATTATTCCGCCGCTTTTCCTTTGCTTCAGCAGTTCTATCAGCTTCTCTCTGCTTTGAGCGTTCTCGGGAGTGGTGCGGATGAAGTCACTATACTTCGAGAAGGTTGACAGCAGCTGTTGGTCGAGATCCTTTCTGTCTGTTACCACCACGACAGTTACCTCAGGCAGATGTTGTATCAGCAGATGAGTCAGAAACATCATCGACAGCGATTTTCCGCTGCCTTGCGTATGCCAGAACACACCAATCTTTCCGTCGCTCTCCACAGCCTTTTTTGCTCTGTCCAATGCCTTGTTCACGGCAAAGTATTGGTGATATCCAGCCATCACCTTCACCTTGTTTTCCTCATTGCTGTAGCAGATAAAGTTGCGTATGATGTCGAGCAGATGTTCTTTCTTGAATATTCCACGGAAGAACGTCTCGTAGTCAGCCAACGACGATGATTCATATTCCCCGTCCTTCGACTTCCATTCCATGTATCTCTCCATGTTCGACGTGATTGTTCCCGCACGACTTGTTATCATGTCCGAAATCACATTGAAGCAGTTATATCCAAACAACGCAGGAATCTCCCTCTGATAAGTCTTAATCTGATTGTATGCATCATCATCCTCAACGCTCTCATTGCTTGGCGATTTCAGTTCGATAACCACGATAGGCAAACCATTCAGGAACACCACTATGTCGCATCGTTTTCTCGATGTCCCTTCCACCGTCCATTGGTTTACGATGCGGAAGTCATTGTTGTCGATGTTGTCATAGTCAACTATTCTTGCCGTCACGTTGCGGTATTCGCCGTCCACCTCGTCCTCAATGGTTATTCCATTTTGAATCCAATCGGTGAACGTCTCGTTTTTCTGCATCATGCTGCTGCCATCAATCCACGTCACTGTATTCAGCAGGTTGTCAATACCAGTTTCTCCGAGTTGTGGATTCAGACGATAAAGGCATTTCAAGACGAGGCCATCGTAATAAGGCTGTTCCTCATCCATTCTTTCCAAATCATATCTGCAGTCGTATTCATAGCCCAATTCCTGGAATAGGCTAATCAACGTTTGCTCATACGCATTTTCATCAAACTTTTCACCCATAAGCCTTAAACTTTTATTTCACCAGACATTAATCGAGGTAAGAGCGTGTCGCGGAGGGAGGCGAGACGCTTTGACTCAATTCTGCTTTCAATGATTCTATTAATAATTGGACTAAAAATTTTATCTGCATTATGCATTGTTTTCTTATCTGGAACTACAACAAGTGCATTTCTCAGATGTTCTCTTTTGATATGTCCCATTGTTACTGCTTTATCCTTAGCAATTCTTATGAATTCTTCAAGATGCTTTTTAATCCAATAATAATAGAACCATTTATTGTAATCTTCCGAAGTTACTTTGAAAAGATGTTGATTTACGCCACATTCACCTCCACACCAAATATCAACTAACAGAGTACCTGACCATGAAAATATAACATCTCCATCCTCTGCAATATAGTCCTCTGAAATATCATTTGTACAAATCTCACTTGTATCATCACAAAAACCTTGCCGTAACTCTTTTATCTTTAAAACAGGTAAATATGCTTCATCGTCGTTTGGTCTATATTTTTGCATTGCCAAACCATTTGTGAAATTAGCTATATCACATAGAGATACGACTTTCCATCCCTCAGGAATCATCCCAAGTTCCGTTTCATGAAATGGCTGATCCTTGAAAGGTTCAAAATCCACAAACCACGATTTGAAGATAGCTTGTGCCATCTCCTCCAATTTCTCATTCAACTTGTTGTTCGTCTCTATCTTTGCGTCGAGAGAGGAAAGTATAGAAACTACCATATTCTGAACATCCTCAGAAGGAATATTAACTTCAATATTAGATAATTCAGAAAATGTTATTTGAGGAAAAGTTCCTGACCTTGACTCAGCCAATAGTTGTAATGCATTTATAGTACTGTTTCCTCTTAAAATTTGATATAGATATTTTGGGTTTACACCTTCTTTAGCCCTTAATACCATCAATTTTGTAGATGCTATATAGTTATTTGTATCAAAATCAATATAAGCGAATCTACGGTTTGCAGGACGGATTTCACTATATAGGATATCATTTGGTTTAAATGTTTTTTTGAATTGTCCTCTAAGTTGCTTATTTTCGACAAGAGTATGATTCGTACATTTACCATCGTAGACATCTGATGTATTGATAAGAACAACTTTTTCCGCATTACCTTTATAAGTATCTGATATACTTGAACATAATTCGCAAATATTCTTTCTCATACTTTCACCTCCATCAAAAATTAATCCCGATTTTACTCAGTTGCATACGAATCTCCTCCTCTTGCTCACGGCTCTGCTTAAACAGCTCCGACAATTCAGAAGAAAGACGAGCTACCTTTTCTTCGTATGGCTCTCCATCCTCTTCCTCGTCGGCAATGCCTACATATCGTCCAGGAGTAAGCACATAGTCCTGCTTGGCTATTTCCTCTATCGAGGCAACAGCACAAACTCCAGGCTTCGACACATCCTTGCCATTTCGGAAATCCTCAAACATCCGAGCCATCACCATGATGTCATCCTTATCGTCAAGATCCCTAAGCCTACGTGTAGCCATAAAGCCCATGTTGCGAGCATCCACAAACAAAGTCTTTCCCTTCTGCACCTTGTCCTTTGCCAAGAACCAAAGACATACAGGAATACCAGTGTTATAAAACAGCTGTGATGGCAAAGCCACAATTCCCTCCACAAGGTCTGCCTCGATAATAGCCTTGCGAATCTCGCCTTCACCACCTGCCTGACTGCTCAGCGAACCATTGGCAAGCACAAGTCCTATTCTTCCCTTAGGAGCCAAATGATGAATCATGTGCTGCATCCATGCAAAGTTGGCGTTGCTTTCAGGTGGTATGCCATACTTCCAACGAGGGTCATCAATAAGCTGGTCATGCCCCCACACCTTCAAGTTGAACGGTGGATTTGCCATGATAAAATCTGCCCTAAGCGCAGGATGTTGGTCATTCGTGAATGTGTCGGCAGCCTCACCGAGATTGCCTTCAAGACCTCGGATAGCCAAGTTCATCTTACACATCTTCCATGTAGAAGTGTTATACTCCTGACCATAGACAGATATATTCCTCACATCCTTCTGATGACTCTTCACAAACTTTGCAGATTGTACGAACATACCTCCCGAACCACAGGCAGGGTCGTATATTCTTCCGCTATATGGCTGCAAGATTTCAACTATCGTACGTACAATGCATGAAGGAGTATAGAACTCACCGGCATTCTTTCCCTCCTGCGATGCAAACTCCCTCAGGCAGTATTCATACACACGTCCGAGCACATCCAGTTCGTCGTAGTCAGCACTCATCTCTACGTTAGAGAAAATCTCAACCACGTTTCCAAGTCGGTTCTTGTCCAGTTCACGGCGGTTATAATCCTTAGGCAAAATATCCTTCAACGATGGGTTTGCCTTCTCGATGAGTCGCATGGCATTATCAATAACCTCACCGATTACAGGATTCTTGGCATTCTTTGAGATAACCGACCATCTAGCCTCTTCGGGCACGAAGAACACGTTGCAAGCTATATATTCGTCAACATCCTCCTCGTCGGCATCCTCGTCGGCAAGCAGTTCCTGGTATTTCATTTCAAACTTGTCGGATATATATTTCAGGAATATCAATCCGAGCACAATACTTTCGTATTCCGATGCATTCAGGTTTCCCCTCAATTCATCCGCCGCCTTCCAAATCTTCTCTTCAAATCCAAGAGATGTAGTATCTTTTTTTGCCATAAGTTGTATATATATTATTGTTTGTTTTCTTCAGTATTAATATTTTTGTCAAGATTAAATTTTGCCTCATTTTTGCAAAACAATATTGCCATTTCTTTGTCCCATTTTATCTTTTGCTTATACCAAGGTTGTGGTTTGGTATTAAGATTGTCATACCACCGCTTGTTGTCTTTATAAATGCGTTTAGCAACTCTGGTTTGACTTGGTGACTTTTCAAATTCATCCTTATAGCTTATGCATCTATTCAGAATAGCAGAAATTTCATTATGCTCCTTATGTTTAAGGTATTTCTGACAATCATCTATTGTTTCGTCAATGTATTCTTTTACTTGACCAATTAGATCATACACTTTGTCAAAAGGTAAGTTATTTTCATAACATACCTCAAGACATAGTGTTATTATCTCGCATTTGTTGACCATAAACACAAAGCTATGTATTATATCTCTTACGCCTGCCATAAATCATTATGTTTGTTGTTACTTCTATCCCAAAAGTATATATGGACGGGTACATTGGCTCACTCTTTCGGGTAGATGAACCTGTCCCTATGATTCACTATCTTATTCAAATATTCATCAACAAATCGTTGAGCCGATTCATCGAATTCTTTACGCTCAGCTGTTCCCGGCTTTCCAAAGTCAGCATCTATCAACTCCTCTATAGGAGTCAGATGCAGTTGTTTGTAATCTATCGTTGTTTTCATATTCATTTTTTATATCAATAAGACAGTATAATAATTGCTATATACCTTGGTTTTTCCTGGACCAAGCATAGTAATTTAGACCAAGACGTTTTTTCGTTGGATAGTCAATGCCATATACTATCATATCCTTGAAATCTTAATAATTACTATTCATATTCTACTGACCAGTCATCTTCAGTTAGATGTGCTACATTCAGCACCTTTATACACTTAGTATAGATGGCATTTGCACTGTCGTTTACCTCTATAAAATATCCACTATTCAGCTCCCTTGCCGCCCTGAATTTACTTCCATCTTTGCCAATCCATTTTGGGAAAGCATTTACAATGGTGGAGAAACATTCCGGCAATTCTTCATATATTGAATTGAGGGTAAATGTAAGAACATCTCGCCAACTGTTTACAGAGCTATATTTTCCAAGACAATATACACTCTGAGGCGATGAATATGCTTTTGTATCTCCGTCAACCTCGATATCCTCATGACCGAAATACGGCCAAATGTTCAATGCGCGCTTGGATAGTTGTTCGGCTCTTTTTTCTATGTCCAGCTTCTTCCATTCACCTGCTGACGTAAAATATTTGTTCAGTTCCAGGTGACTTTGCGACAGGTATGAACGTTTTTGAATATAAGACTTATTCGAAAGATCGGAATTATAAGCCGTCAGAGTCAAATTTCCAATCGTATGAAGCCATATATCATGTATTGAAAAAGCATCGTCTCCGAGATAATCCACCCACCAATCTGACAGTGTTTGAGGCATCACATGCTCAATTGTCAGATTGTCCATCTGAACTATTTCCTTGTGTTCAAAGCTCTTCTCCAATGATGCAAGTATAAACTTTGTCTTCTGTTGTCTATCGCCACCTCCATACAGTTTTGTAGTCATAAACCTTTCTTTAAATTCAGAGTCCTTCGGATAACCTTTTGTTGACAGGTATTCTTTCACTGCATTCACTATTTCATCATTGTTATATTTTGAAATAAATGCGTATGCAGCTCCAAATGTCTTATTGAGTGTATTTGTCTTGTAGTCGCAAACAAATCTGCGTATGAGATAATTTTCTATAACATCAATTACCTCACAGAATTGCTCTTTGGATATATTGTTATGGGCAAATTCTCCATATACATAAAGAATAAGAGGATATGCTGTCGTAACCTCTATTCTATTTAGACGTTCAAATCTCACTCGCAAGTCCTTGTCGCTTATATTCTCCGGATATTTCATGTTGCGGTAATACATGCTATATTCGTTCAGAGATTTGAGATAATCAATAGTATTATCTGGTGAAACCTCATCTTTCAGAGCGTAATATACATCTGTCTGTCTTACATTACCTCCATGTCGCATCATATAATGGCGAATGAATTCCGAAAGGTCATCACGCAGATTATTCTGCATGGGTTCCCATAGCTTCGAATATATTTCATCCTGTTTAGATACATGTATGCGCATAAAGAAATAATTCTTGATCAAGTCGGCTTGCGATAGGGAACGACCTTTTGCATTAAGACTCTCAAATACGAGATATGGATTATCGTCGGTATCAAGAGTGATGCTGACAACAGAGAATTTTTGAGTTAATATCTTCTTTATGTTTTCGATGTCAAAATTGGATGTTCTGACTTTCTTTTCAAGGTATTTCCATGCTTGGCCAATTTGCCCGTCAGCCTCATGTCCTTGCCCCTCGATAACTTTCAAGAAAGCATTTCTGTCAACCTGCGTTGGCATCATTTTATAATGGTCGTATCCATCCTTATATTGATTAAGCAAAAGAGTGTTCTTAATTTCATCAGATAATCGTTCCTTCCTGCCTTCTAAAGCCAAGTCTTTCAAAATACTTAGAAGGATAAAAACGGTTGTTAATCGTTGTTGACCGTCAATGAGAAGGAATTTGGCTACTCCTTCAGGCACTGATGTTGCTGGCATATTTACTATTGACCCAAAGAAATGCACTCTTGGATTTTCCATTTCATAAAGGTCACATATATCATTCCATAGTATATCCCATTCTTTTTTTGTCCAACTATAAGAACGCTGAAATAGGGGCACGACATATTGTTTCGTGCCCTCTATTATACTGTCTAATCTTGTCTCTTTTGCTTGCATAATTAGTCTTTTATTTAACTGAAACCTTTATACTTTCCTTGCCAATTTTGGCGACTACGACAGAGCCGGATTGTGCAGCGAAGGATGTCGTGCCGTTGATGGCTGTGGTGGAGCCGAGGGCTTTACCATCGATGCCATAGAAGCTGACCTTCTCGTTGTTGTCGAGGCCGGAGATGGTGACGAAACCACCGGCTGACTGGATGGCGATGCCACGCATTGAGACGTTGTTGATGCCAGCACCTTCAAGAGTGCCTGAGGATGTCAGCCAATAGAGTTTGGCGGTGGCTAAGTCGGAGTTGACGAAGCCTTCTGCCTTTGCATAGCATGTTATGTCATAGCAGGCGGATAGATTTACATTATTACTTTCTGCTAATGTCTCACCAGTCTTCACGTCAGAGTTGTTCAGAGTGTAATAGCACTTAGCCCCTTCTGTATCACATGTGAACTTGAGTTGTCCGTCGGAGTATGAAATAGATGGAGTGGCACATTTTTTGGGTTCTTCAGGCTCTTCTGGTGTTTCTCCACTCAATGTCAATACTTCACCGAATTTTGACCAAGGCTCAGTCGTTTGGTAATATCCAGTCTTGCTTTCAGGCACATAAAGTGTTGCTTTCGATAAGTCTTGCGTGCCAAATACATTTGGATATAGATAAGGCGGTTCTTCGCCTGTTATTGTGAATTCTTTGATACGGGAATTAGAAAAAGCCTGCGCCCTAATATGCGTAACATTTTTGCCCAACACTATCTTACTTAGATTTTTATCTTTGAAAAAATCATATACTATGGAAGTATTATCTCCAATATACAATTCATTTAGTACATTGCTATTAATAAAAGGATTTGCAGTACAATCGTAATATAGTTTCTTTATGTTACAGTTCAAAAAGGCATCACGTCCAATACTTGTCACAGAATTTGGAATCGTGACTGAGGTCAAGCTGCTGCAATCAGAGAAAGCACCATATCCAATACTTGACACAGAATTCGGGATTGTGATGGATGTCAAGTAAGTACAACCAGAGAAAGTTTTTTCTCCAATACTTGTTACAGAATTCGGGATGGTGATTGATATCAAGTAAATGCAATCACAGAAAGCATAATTTCCAATACTTGTTACAGAATTGGGGATGGAGATGGATATCAATCCGCTGCAACCAGAGAAAGTTCCATTTGCAATACTTGTAACAGAATTCGGGATTGTGACTGATGTCAAGCCGGAACATTCTTCGAAAGCCCATTCTCCAATACTTGTAACAGAATTCGGGATTGTGACTGATGTTAAGCCGCTGCAATAACTGTATCTATTATTAGTTGATTATCAGTATTATACGCTCTAAACGGTAGAAAAGTGGCTATGTGGATTCTGTTTAGATACGAAAAGGTAATATTTAACGTATTTAACTTTTAGTTACACCAAAAACCAATGAAAAGGGATAGGATGAGGTGTTTCTACTGAAACCGCA